>Ga0129308_1001488_pt1 | contig 24235 bp, 23 predicted proteins | sample L827metagenome_FD_94440 | JGI IMG/M metagenome (GOLD analysis project Ga0129308, IMG submission 94440) | Ring-tailed lemur group fecal microbial communities from Wisconsin, USA - L827 metagenome | ecosystem: Host-associated > Mammals > Digestive system > Large intestine > Fecal | place: USA... | reverse complement strand
TGGTATATTACCTAATTTAAATTATAACATAATTATTACTTTATGTAAAGGGCTTTTGAAAATTTCACAAAAACAACAAAAAACAGGGCAATAAGCCCTGTCTCAGTTTATAAATACGTAGAACCCCCGACATAATTAAATATCACTAAGGGAACGCCCTCTCTTACAGGGCGCACTTCGTGCCGTCCCCTTTGTCGCTTTGCGACATTTCCCCACCCGTGGGGAATCACCTCTTTCAAAACAGTCCTGTGGACTGTTTTAAAATTCACCCTTTGCGGAGCGCTTAAACGCTATGCAGGGCTTCGCCCCGCACCCCACCAGAGGCGCTGCCTCTGGACTCCGCCAAAGGGACACCGTCCCTTTGGAATCCCGATGTTAGTTCACCTTAATTGTCCCCCACTTAAGTTAATGCTACTATCTTCTTCGGTATTCGCTCGGCGTACAGCCCATATGCTGCCGAAACTGTCTCATAAAATACGATTCGCTTTCATAGCCGCATTTTTCAGCGATAACGTTCACTGAAAGCTCCGTTTCAAGCAGCAGCTCGCAGGCATAGGATAAGCGGCTTTTTATAGCGTCCTGCCGAAAGGTCACGCCGAACGCCGCCATGTATATCCTGTGAAAATACGTTCTGCTCACAGCCAAACGCCTGCACAGCTTATCCACGGACAAGTTTTCAACGGGATTGTCGTACATTTCACGCCGTATCTCCTTTAGCTGCGGATACCTCGGCACGTCGTTTTCAGCCTTTTCAACGCCGCATACAGCCTCCTCCAGAGATATGAGGATTATACGCAAATAAAGCTCGCAAAGCTCCGCCCTGCGCCTGCCGTTAGTCCGACAGTGCATATCGAGATTTTTTATCGCTTCTGCAATGGCGTAGTCGTCGTATATCTCAACAGGCGTATTCAGCGGAATTTCAAGACCTTTGATATATTCCTCAGCGGCGGACGACGGTCGGAACTCCACAAGGTCGTATTTCAGACCCTTGCTGCCCGTCCCGCGAAAACGTCTGCTTATGCCGCCCTCGTAGAGTATCGCCGCGCCTTTGGCAAACGCCCTGTCTATGCCGCCTATCGTAAATATCACGGGACTTCTGAACAGATAAAAGCAATGCTCCTGAACGGTATTCCCTTTTATATCTGCGGAACGGCTTTCGGCAGTCTTGATTTTCGTGATCTTCATTACTTTCGGTCTCCTGTTTAAAAATAAGGGAACGTCCTGCAAGAGAGGACGCTCCCTTTATACTCCCGATGTTAGTTTGCTTTAGTCGGTTTAGACACAATAAGAAAGATTATTTAAGTGCAATGGCTTCTTTGACTTTTTTGACGATATTATCGGCAGAAAGTCCGAATTCTTTCAGAAGATCGACAGCGGGACCCGAATGACCGAATTCATCGTTTACGCCAATCTTCACTACGGGAACGGGGCAGCACTCCGTAACAGCTTCGGCTACGGCAGAACCCAGTCCGCCGATAACGCTGTGTTCCTCAGCCGTAACAATTACGCCCGTTTCCTTTGCGCACTTGCAGATAAGCTCCTTGTCGAGGGGCTTTATTGTATGGATATTTATGACCCTTACGGAAATTCCCTCGGCTTTGAGAGTTTTTGCAGCTTCAAGAGCCTCGTTTACCATAAGTCCCGTAGCGGCAACAGTAACGTCTGTTCCGTCTTTCAGGACAACGCCCTTGCCAAGCTCAAATTTATATGTCTCGGCGTCGTTGATTATCGGAACGGCAAGTCGTCCGAAACGCATATAAACAGGACCGTTGAAGTCCAAAGCAGCTCTTACAGCCGCACGAGCCTCAACATCGTCGCAGGGATTTATAACAGTCATTCCGGGTATCGTCCTCATAAGGGCAATATCCTCGTTGCACTGGTGAGTTGCTCCGTCCTCGCCTACGGAGATTCCTGCATGAGTTGCGCCTATTTTTACGTTAAGATGAGGATAGCCGATAGAATTGCGGACTATTTCATAAGCTCGGCCTGCTGCAAACATAGCGAAAGTGCTTGCAAAGGGTATCTTTCCGCTTGCCGCAAGTCCTGCCGCCACGCCCATCATATTGGCTTCGGCAATTCCGCAGTCGAAAAAGCGGTCGGGATAAGCTTTCTTGAAAATACCCGTTTTTGTAGCCGCAGCAAGGTCGGCGTCAAGCACGACCAGATCCTTATATTCCTCGGCAAGGTCTCTCAGCGCCTCGCCGTAGCTTTCTCTTGTAGCCTTTTTGATAACGTCTGCCATTGCCTTAGTCCTCCAATTCCTTTAACTGTGCGTTAAGCTCAGCCATTGCCTGATCGTACTGTTCCTTGTTGGGAGCTGTGCCGTGCCAGCCTACCTGATCTTCCATGAAGGACACGCCCTTGCCCTTTGTGGACTTCTGAACAATAGCGACAGGCTTTCCCGTAACCGTTTCAGCCTCGGCGAAAGCAGCCTCGATACTGTCGAAATCGTGAGCGTCCATAGTAATGACATGCCAGCCGAACGCTGCGAACTTATCGGTAATAGGCTCGGGAGAACATACCTCCGTGATCTTTCCGTCAATTTGCAGACCGTTGTTATCGACTATCGCAACGAGATTGTCAAGCTTGTAATGAGCGGCAAACATAGCAGCCTCCCAAACCTGACCCTCCTCTATTTCGCCGTCGCCAAGTATAGAGTATACCTTATATGCTTTGTTATCGAGCTTGCCTGCGAGAGCCATACCTGCCGCCGCGGAAATTCCCTGTCCCAAAGAGCCGCTTGACATATCAACGCCGGGAATGTGGATACACGGGTGACCCTGAAGCATTGCGCCTATGTGACGCAGCGATTTAAGCTCCTCCTCGGGAAAATAGCCTTTCTGAGCAAGAACGGAGTAAAGCGCAGGGGCGGTATGTCCCTTTGAAAGCACAAAACGGTCTCTGTCGGAATTATCGGGGTTTGCAGGGTCAACGTTCATTTTTGCGAAGTACAGATATGTCAGTGTGTCGCTGATAGACAGCGAGCCGCCGGGGTGACCCGATCTTGCGTTATAAGTTCCCTCGATAACGCCCATTCTTACCTTGCAGGCAATTTTCTGCAAATTCTTTTTCATTGCTGCGTCCATATTAACCTCCATTTATACATTTATATATTGCAACTTGCAAATCACTGTTTACATCTTAAGAGGAATTTGTTTCCTGTATTTTCTGTTGAAAGAGGTAACTCTTGGTGTCCGTTCTCGTGAATTGGACTGTGGCGATCATGGATACCAACAGTATCGTGCTAATTTTGGGATTGCCACAGTCCAATTCACGACCACAGAGATTCCAAAGGGGTCACCCCTTTGGCAGGGGGTGCAGGGGGACAGAGTCCCCCTGCTTAAGTTGTGGATAGTGTATTGCAATTTGCAAATATGTAATCTATAAGCTCAGCCACCGCGCCCTCGTCATTCGTTCTGCCGAGAACAACATCGGCGGCGTTTTTTACCGTTTCTTCAGCGTTTGCAGGACATGCTCCAATGTCCGCCGCCTTTATCATTTCAAGGTCGTTGTCAAAATCGCCTATAGAAACGAAGGTAAAATCCTCCATTCCCTCCAAACGGCGATATTCCTCCAAAGCAGTCCCCTTGCTGATACCCTTCGGGAGCATTTCAAGGAATATTTCGGAGGACTTCACAAAATCGACCTCTTTTTCATACCCGAGCTGACGCACCAAAAGCTCCAGATTCGGCACGTCCTCGGGAGCAAGAGCGAAAAGGACTTTCAGCCAGCCGCCCTCGGGTATCTCCGTAATGTCCTTATACTGCGGAGTAATTCCGCACAGACGTGTATGGAGCTGCTGATATTCCGTATTGCTGAAAACATATGTACCCTCGGCGGTCAGGACTTCGCCGCCGACCTCGGGCATAAGTCTCAGTACCTCGGCAGTCATGGTTCTCGCCGTATCGGGAAGCGGGTGCGAGCTGAGAAGCTCCCCTCTGCCATAATCGTATATCGCTCCGCCGTTATACATTATTATCGGCTCACGCAGGTCTATTATGCTTCGATACTGCTCAAAGGACTGTATCGTTCTGCCCGTGGCGACCGTGAATCTGCCGCCCATTGCGATAAACCTGTCTAACGCCGCTCTGTCGGTATCGTTTATCTGTTTTCGGGAATTAAGGAGAGTTCCGTCCATGTCGCTCAGCAAGATAGTTTTGTTAATATCCATGGCGTTCCCTAAGTCCTTTCCAATTTGTTTATAATTGTAACGAAATATTCGGGCAGATCGCTTGTGAATTCCATGTATTCGCCCGTTGAGGGGTGAATAAATCCGATTTTTCTCGCATGGAGACACTGCCCCTCGATACCCTTATACGGCTTGCCGTACACGTCGTCGCCCAGCACGGGGTGACCTATGTAAGCCATATGAACACGTATCTGATGAGTACGCCCCGTTTCAAGTCGGCAGCGGATTTGGGCATAGCCGCCGTACTGCTTTATCACGCTGTAGTGAGTTACGGCGTTCCGTGAATTTTCAGCCGTTACGCACATTTTCTTGCGGTCGGTCTTGTGACGTCCTATAGGAGCATCGACCGTTCCCTCTGTATCCTTGAAATATCCGCTCGCCACAGCCTCGTACTCTCGGGTGAAGCTGTGAGCTTTTATCTGCTCGGATAAATGCAGGTGAGCCTTGTCGTTCTTTGCGACTATCAGAAGTCCGCTTGTATTCTTGTCGATACGGTGAACTATTCCGGGACGGATAACGCCGTTTATCCCCGAAAGACTGTCTCCGCAGTAATAAAGCAGGGCGTTCACCAGAGTTCCGTGGTAGTTCCCGTGAGCAGGGTGAACTACCATTCCTTTCGGCTTGTTGACGACCAGCAGATCGCCGTCCTCATAAACTATATCGAGGGGAATATTTTCGGGAACAGCCTCCATAGGCTCAGGCTCGGGCAGTTCAACGGAGATTCGCTCGCTCCCTTTTATCCTGTAATTCTTGCTAACGCTTTTCCCGTCGGCAGTCACAGCGTTTTTTGAAATTATGCCTTGGACTGCCGAACGTGTAAGCTCCGCAATATAGTCCGAAATATACTTGTCGATACGCTTTCCGCAGTCCTCGGGCGTACATTCAAGAGTTATAAGCTCACTCATTTTCCTCAACCTCAGCCGCCGCTTTTTTCGCCTTTTCTTTCTTAGGCTCGATAAAGATAACATAAATAATTATCAGTATAAAGGCGCAGGTCACGCATATGTCGGCAACGTTGAAAATGGCAAAGTGAAACATTTTAAACTCGAACATGTCCACGACATAGCCGAAGCGAATACGGTCGATAAGATTTCCGATTCCGCCCGCAACAAAAAGCATGATAGTCCAACCCATGAACTTCGATTTCTTCAATGCGCCGAACATTGCGATTATTCCGGCTATCACCACCAACGACGTAAAGCCTACAAGAAACCACCGCTGTCCCGACATGCTGCCGAATATCGCTCCGTCATTTTCAAGATAGGTCAGGTCGAGAATGTCAAAGTCGCCGATATGAAGAAAATCCATGCTTCCTACAGGCTGAAGTGTATGGACTGCCCAGTATTTCACAAGCTGATCCGCTCCTATCAGAACGAGCGCAGCAATAACAAGCAGTATGCTCATATTTTTCCTTTCAAGCTTATTGCCTGCCGCTACAGCAACAGGCAATATATAGTAACCCTACCTGAAAACCAAACAAGTTCACTAATAAAAATTTCCCATATCAGCGTTGTCGTCGTCACCGTGCGACAGCACGCTTTCCTCCTCCGCCTTGCTATGAAAAATTTTTATTCAGTTCCTTTTGTCTGCTTTTCAAGTAGGCTTACTATTGTACATATTATACGTCTATCGTGACCGCGCATCTCTCGCAGAGAGAGGGGTGAGCGGCGTTAGTTCCGACATACTTTGAATAGCACCAGCATCTTTCGCACTTTCCGCCCTCTGCCGCTTCAACAGCAAAGACCGTATCGCCCTCGCCCTTTTCTACGGCAACATCGGAAACGATAAGTATTTCCCTGAGCTGCTCTGCAAGAGAAACATAGCGGTCGTAGTCGGCGTCAGCCTTGATAACTATTTTAGCTTCAAGGGACTTTCCGATCGTCTTGGCATTTCTTGCTTCTTCAAGAGACTTGTTGGCAGCCTCGCGCACGCCGTATATGAAGTTCCACTTTTCAACGAAAGCGTCGTCGTATGAAAGTCCCGACTTATCGGGCATCTGATTGAGGAACACGCTCTCCTTGTCGTCCTCCGAGCCGTGAGGCATGAACTGCCATATCTCCTCAGCCGTGAACGAAATTATAGGAGCTGCAAGACGCGTCAACGCGCTCAGTATACGGTACATAACTGTCTGAGCGGCACGGCGTACCTCGGAATCCTCCTTTTCGCAGTAAAGCCTGTCCTTGATAATATCGAGATAGAAGTTCGACATGTCAACAACGCAGAAATTATGGATAGCATGAAAAGCGATATGGAAATCGTACTTTTCGTAGCCCTCCTTGACCGTGCCGATAAGGGAATCCAGCTTCATCATCGCCCACTTGTCAAGCTCTGTGAGCTTATCGTCGGAAACGCAGTCCTTATCGGGGTCGAAGCCGCTGCCGTTGCCGAGATTGCCGAGGATATATCTTGCCGTATTTCTGATCTTCTTGTAAGCGTCCGAAAGCTGACTCAAAATAGTCTTGGATATTCTGATGTCGCTGTGATAGTCCGAAGAAGCTACCCAAAGACGAAGTATATCTGCGCCGTACTGGTCGGTTATCTCCTGCGGGTCGATTCCGTTTCCGAGGGATTTGTGCATGACCTTGCCCTCGCCGTCAACTACCCAGCCGTGAGTGCATACAGCCTTATAGGGCGCGCAGCCGTGGTATACAACAGACGTAAGAAGCGACGACTGGAACCAACCTCTGTACTGGTCGGCTCCCTCGAGATAGAGGTCAGCAGGAAAGCTGAGACTGTCAAACTGCTCCATTACGGAGGTATGCGAAACGCCGCTGTCGAACCAAACGTCCATAATGTCGTATTCTTTGGTAAATTCGCCGCAGCCGCACTCGCATTTCACGGTATCGGGGATAAATTCGCAGGCTTCCTTAGTCCACCATGCATCCGAACCCTCCTTGCGGAACAGGTCGGCGATAGCCTTGATAGTTTCGTCCGTGTATATCGGCTTGCCGCAGTCCTTACAGTAAATAACGGGTATCGGCACGCCCCATGTTCTCTGACGGCTGATACACCAGTCGGAACGGTCTCGAACCATGCCTTTAATGCGTTCCTCGCCCCACTCGGGTATCCATTGAACGTCCTCAATAGCCTTGACCGCCTCGTCCTTGAAGCCGTTTACGGAACAGAACCACTGCTCTGTAGCACGATAAATAATGGGACTGTTGCAACGCCAGCAGTGAGGATACTGGTGGACGATCTTCTGTGTAGCCAACATTGCGCCTAATTCGGTAAGCTTTGCGGCGATAGCCTTGTTTGCTTCGTCCGTATCCATGCCCTCGAATTCGCCTGCTTCGGCTGTCTGCTTACCCTTTGAGTCAACGCATACGATTATTCCGATGTCGTCGTAGTTCTTGCAGACCTCAAAGTCCTCGACGCCGTAGCCGGGAGCTGTGTGAACGCAGCCCGTACCGCTTTCAAGAGTTACATGGTCTCCCACGATTATCGGCGACGGACGGTCGTAGAGGGGGTGCTTCGTTTTCATGCCCTCAAGCTCTGCGCCCGTGAAGATATGCTCGGTGGTATAATCCGTGATTCCGGCAGTCTCCATAGTTGTGCGGACAAGCTCCTCCGCCATGACGTAGTATTCGCCGTTAGCCTTAACAAGGGTATAATTGTACTCCGGACCGAGACATATAGCGAGGTTGCCGGGGATAGTCCATGTGGTGGTCGTCCAGATAACGAAGTATATTTTGGACAGATCGAGCCCTAAATTTGTGAAAATGCCCTTATCGTCCGTTACGTTGAATTTTACATAGATAGAATAGCAGGGATCGTTGGAATACTCGATCTCAGCCTCGGCAAGAGCCGTATTGCAGTCGGGACACCAGTACACGGGCTTCAGACCCTTGTACATATAGCCTCTCTTAGCCATTTCGCCGAAAACCTCCACCTGACGCGCCTCATAGTCGGGACGCAGAGTGAGATACGGGTAATCGTAATCGCCGAGAGAACCGAGTCTCTTGAACTGCTTCATCTGATTTGCAACATGTGTCATAGCGTAATCATGACAGTGCTTTCTCAGCTCTACGGGAGGGATAGCGCCGTTTTCCACGCCGATAGCCTTCATTGCTTTAAGCTCGATAGGCAGACCGTGAGTGTCCCAGCCGGGGACATAGGGAGCTTGAAAGCCGCTCATGTTCTTATATTTAACAATAAAATCCTTCAAGGTCTTGTTAAGAGCCGTTCCGAGGTGAATCTCTCCGTTCGCATAGGGAGGTCCGTCGTGCAGAATAAACGTGGGCTTGCCCGCATTCTTTTCGATCATTTTATAGTAGAGCCTGCCGCTCTCCCATTTTTCAAGGGTCTCAGGCTCTCTTTTAGGCAGATTTCCACGCATCGGGAAGTCTGTTTTCGGTAAATTAAGAGTTGAATTGTAATCCTGTGCCATTATACCATTCCTTTAAGCTTTTAAGCGAATTATTCTTCGTTTCCTGCCGCTACGGCTGCTGCGATCTCCTCAGCGGTTTCCGTAACATCGTAATCGTCGTCGTATGAATCGGGCATTGTGGAGATCATTTCAAGGTGAGACTTATACATATCGAAAAGGCTCTTCTTAAATTCAGCGACCTGACGGCGAGCCTCTGTAAGGCTGTCCTTCTCCTTGGCTATTTCAAGGCGGTTTTTCTCCATAGCTTCGGCGTGCTGACGTACAGCCTCGTCCTCAAGCTCCGCAGCCTTTGCCTGAGCGGCGGCGATAATTTCCTCCGCCTTTGTATTAGCGTCGTTGATGACCTGATGACCCTGCTTCTGCGCGCCGAGGAGAGCGTCTTTAAGAGCGTCCTCGTCCTTCATATACTCTCTTACCTTATCGGCGAGTATCTGGATCTTGTTGTTAGCCTCGATGCGGTCACGCTCCATTTCGTCAAGCTCAGCCTCCAACTGTGAAAGAAATTCGTCTATCTCCTCCTGCTTGTAGCCGAATGCAGCCTTTTCAAATCTTTTATTTCTCACATCTCTTGAAGTAATCATAACCTTCACCTCTAAATATATTTTTTCAGAATTATGTGTATACGACCCTTTTTGGTAGCGCCGTTGATACCCGAAAGTACAAATCTTCCGCAGCCCCGTACAGAAAGTATGTCCCCCTCTTTAAGCTCATGGGAAACAGAGGTCACGGTGAAATGGTTCACGTCCGTCTTGTCCGAGCGTATAAGAGCCGCCGCCTTATCACGGCTCACGTTTGCCGCGGCTGCGGTTATACAGTCAAGGCGGAGCGACGCCACGGTGCAGCCGATCTCCTTGAACTGCTGAGTTTCTTCAAGGGTAAGCTCAAAGGGGCGGCTGTCGGTTATTTTCACGCCGACTCTGCCGATCTTTGATATGCTTGCCGATATATCTCTTGCCGCAGTTTCAAGGACAGCCGCCTGCGCCATACCGTCCTTTACGACAATATCTCCGATAGTTTCACGCCTGAGCCGTAACGCCATGAACGAGCCGAGGAAATCCCTGTGCGTGAGCCTGTCCTCCTCACGAAACGTAAAGGTCAGGCACTTTATCGGGAGACTTTCCGTAACGCAGTCCTCGAAATAATCGGGAAAAACCGCGAGAATACGTCTTTTGGCATCAGAAAAGCCGCCGTAGAGCCTGTACCCGAGAACGCCCGCATTATGCCGACACCAACGTTCGGCTTGCGCGCACTGTTTTTCGTCAAGGAAGTTTGAAAAACAGCATATGCCGTCACGTTCGCTGCGTTTTACAATATCGTTGAGCCTTGCGGCAAAAAACTTATCCTCTGCGCCGTTCATCAGATGAACACGCCGTTATTTTCAAGCTCCCCCACTAAGTCCTCGCCGATAAATCCTACATTATAGGGAGTTATGATGTAGGTAAGGTTGGCAACAGGCTTTAAGCTGCCGCCGTTGGCGTATGCAACGCCGCCGAGAAAGTCGATTATTCTTCTCTTGTTTTCGGGAGAAGCCGTCTCCAGATTAAGAACGACCGTCTTTTTCGAGATAAGGTGATCGGCGATCTGCTTTGCATCTGTAAATGCAGAGGGCTTTACAAGAACCACCTGAAGCTGTGCAGTCGCCTGAATATTAACGACCTTGTTTCTTCTGTTCGCCTCAGCCATAGCTTCCTCACGCTCCTGTGGAGTAGTGCCGTAGGAGGACGAAGAAGATGCGGACGTTCCCGATGAGGACGAGCTTACCCTCGATGAAGACGATACTCTTTCGGGACGGGGTGTTTCCTCGTAAGAGGGGGTATCGTTTACATCTTCATCGTCTTCGTCTGCTGAGAAAAAGAAATCCTTGGCAATATCGAGCAATTTCATAGTTATACTCCAATCTCCGCATAAACCTTTTTTTGCCCTGCCGAACCCATGCGGAGAATTCGGAGGAGGTCTATTTTTTAAATCAAACGTAATTTCTTGCACCAAAAATGCCTGTGCCTATTCTGACAAGAGTCGAGCCGTGCTTAACGGCTTCAACATAGTCGTGCGTCATTCCCATTGAAAGGGTCTCCATTGAAATACCCTTTAACTTTCTGTCCTTTATGTTATTGAACAGCTCCTCCATTTTTCCGAGGAAAATATCGCTGTCGGTGGGAGGCGGAATGGTCATAAGACCCTTTACCCGTATTCCCTCCATAGGCGCAAGCTGTTCAAGCAGAGGAATTAGTTCATCGGGGGAAACTCCGCTTTTGCTTTCTTCCCCGCCGATATTCACCTCGCAAAGCACGTCCATGACCTTATTATGGGCAGTTGCAAGGCGATTTATTTCCTGTGCCAGCCTTAAACTGTCCACAGATTGTATCATATCAACATCGTCAACGATGTATTTGACCTTGTTGGTCTGTAGATGACCGATAAAATGTATTCTCGTGGGCGTACCATGATCGGAATACTTTTTATAGCTGTCTTTTTTCGAGAGGAACTCCTGTACCCTGTTTTCACCGAGAAGGTCAAGACCGAGACTGAATACCCGGTTCACAACTTCGGGAGGGACGGTCTTTGTGACCGCCATTATGTCCACCTTTGAGCCGTCGTTGCGGTATTTATCATACGCCTCGCTGATATTATCGCATATGACCCTGAGATTATCCTTAACTCTGTCAAAGCTGTAATTATCCATTCAGTTCACCACCTTCGGTTTCTGTCAAAATATCATCATAGAGAGCAAGATATGAAGGATCGTCCTCATGCACCTCTGACAGCACGTAATCGCTGCCCTCGTAGACAACGTCTATCTTCTTGAAAAGCACCTGTTCGCCCTTCATTATGTAAACGCCCTTGGTGTTCACAGCGGCTGTACCCTCGGGTTCGCCATCAGCATTCGTGGTCTGCTGCTCCATATTTTCAAAGCGGATAGCCCCTCTTGGGACTTTAAGACCTCTGTACTCGCCTTTTATAAGCTCGCATGCCTCCGCGCGATGCTCCACAAGATCCTTGCTGAAACGGCTGCATTCTATAATTATGATGCTGACCGAGGAACTGCTATCGTCCCGTATATCGGTTATCACCGCGTCAAACTTTTCGTCCGAGGAATCAAATTTCAGCTTAACCGGGTCGCCTATGTTATAGAGCTTTCGGGAATTGTCGATAACGCCTGCAAGATACCAACTGTAGCCGTCTATCATCTTGCCGACAAGTCCCGGTTCGCTGCTTTTTGCGTCCACAATACTGCGAAGCTGCTCTACCGTAAGCTCGTCCATACTGTCGGGAGTAAGCTCCGATTCGTAACCGTCGCAGTAGCTTACGAAATAAGCCGATTCATTTGCCTTGACCGTTTCCAACGGAGCGGCAGCCATGCCTTTAAGCTCGGCAAGGCGTGAATTTATGTCGATTATCTGCTGATCGAAGCCCGTGACCTCCTTGGTGATTATCTGATATGTACTCATGCCTACGACAAGGTTTTCCATTTCGCTCCGCAGAGCCGAATAATCCTTCATGTCCCTGCTGTATATAAGAGTACGGTAGCTTTCGCCGATACTTGCGGAAAGGCTCGACGGTTGAGCAGATTCGAGAGTACCCGGATTCTGTATCTTTTTGAGTATATCGAGTTCATGCTCCAACTGAGCGATCTCACGGCTGCGCATGATCTGTTCGTCGTCGGGATAGACCTCTGCGATCACCGTACCGCTGCCGACCTTACCGCCGTCCGCTACCTTATAGCTGAGAACTCCGTTTCCGCTGAACGTCACAGGCGTTTCGCTTCTTATAAAAACGCCCCTGAACTTCTCGGAGGAAATAGCGTCTGACAACAGAGCGGTTTCCGTTGCTGCCTTCTTGTTTCGGAAATTGTAAACTATGCTTACAAAAACAATGAGCAGAAGCACCAGCACAAGATTTCTCAGCAGCTTTACGATAAAGCCGCTGTCCGATCTGCCGCCTTCCGATCTGCGCGAACCCATTGCGCCGCTCAGTCAGCCTTTTCAGCCGTATCGAGTATAGACACGGCTCTTGCCGGAATTATCGTTGAAATAGCGTGCTTGTACACAAGCTGCTGCTTTCCGTCGCAGTCGAAAATAGCGACGTAGCTGTCAAAGCCTCTTACTATACCCTTGAACTGAAAGCCGTTCGTAAGGATTATCGTAACGGCGATCTTCTCCTTGCGGCACTGGTTAAGGAAAACGTCCTGTAGGTTTATCGTCTTGTTCATATACATTCTCCGTTCTTTTTTTGTTCTACATCTGTTATCTTAAATTTATCTATAGATAAAAATAGACACTATACATTATACCACATTATTCCGTATTTTGCTATAGCTTTTTGGGATTTTTCAAAAATTTCACATTTTTTACTAAAATCATCAATAATTATCCACTCAATACTGTCATTTTTTCTAAACCATGTAAGCTGTCTCTTGGCGTAACGCCTTGTTTCCTGCTTTATCTTATCTATGCAGTCCTCCAGAGACATGGTATTTTCAAAATACGGTATAAGCTCCTTGTAGCCGATAGCGTTTGCAGCGGTTTTCATCGGAGAGGAACTCCAAAGCTCCCGAGCCTCCTCAACAAGACCGGCTTTCACCATTTCGTCTACCCTTTTGTTTATCCTGTCGTAAAGCACGGCTCGGTCAGCGCAATTCAGACCGAGTATCAGCGAATCGTAAGGACTTTCAACAAGACGGCTCTCCGCTTTCAGCTCGCTGAATTTTCTGCCCGAAACATGAATTACCTCCAACGCCCGAACCACACGAACAAGGTTGTTCATATGAACAGACTCCGCCGCCTCGGGGTCTGCCGAAAGCAGCTTCTCATACAGGGCGGCGTTGCCGTTTTCCTCTGCATAGCGGTAAAGCTCGCGGCGGTAGGCTTCGTCGCTTTTTATCTCGGAGAAATTGACGTTATTCAGCAGAGAATCTATATAAAGTCCCGTACCTCCCACGATTATGGGCAGCTTTCCCCGACTGAGAATATCCTCTATCTTTTCACGGGCAAGCTTTACATAGTCCGCCGCGCTGAACGTCACGCTTCGGTCGAGAAAATCTATCAGGTGGTGAGGAACGCCTTTCATTTCCGCAGCGGTGGGCTTTGCGGAGGCAATGTCCATTCCCTTGTATATCTGCATGGAATCGGCTGAGATAACTTCGCCGTTCAGAGCGAGAGCAAGCTCGACGCCCAGCCATGTTTTTCCGCTTGCGGTAGGTCCGCATACGGCAAGAACTTTAGGTTTGTTTTTTTCCATATAATACTGATCCCCTGCTTAGTATCAAGTTCTCTTGAATTGATGATCTATATTCGCTTTTGTCATGGTAAACATAACGGGTCTGCCATGCGGACAATGACGTATTTTTTCATCTGAAAATATCTGCTCCGCCAATGCTTTCATTTCCTCGGGGGTACTCTTGTCGTGCGCCTTTATCGCCGCCTTGCACGCCATATTATGCAGAACGTCGTCCAGATAACCCGACTGCGGATCCTGCTTGTGCATGAGCAGATTTTCCGCTACCTCGCATATGATACCCTCTGCGTCCGAATCCATTATAAACGTCGGCAAAGCTGTAGCGGTCACGTATGGCTTTTCGCCAAAATCAAAGGCAAATCCCAAATCCTCCAGAAGCTCCGTATTATTCTCCAAAACGTCTATCTCCTCGGAAGTCAGAAGAAGCTTTATTCCCACAAGCAGCTTTTGGCTGTACTGACGGCAGTTGCGGCTTTTCAAACGCTCGAAAATTATACGCTCGTGGGCGGCATGCTTATCTATTATTACCAGCTTTCCCTCGCTCTCAACGATAACGTACAAGCCGAACGCTTCGCCTATTACCTTTATTTCGGGGAGCTGCGGCTGCTCGTCCGACTGCTCGGGCAAAGGCTTCGGCTCGTCCTTTTTCTCAAAGGAGCTTACGTTAAGATACTTGAACCCCTCGTCCGCCGCTTCCGCCGCCGCACGTACAGCCTCCAGATCGAGCTTTTCAAGGTCGAGCAGGGGACGCTCGTCTTTCGGCTCGCTCCTCATTACAACGTACTCCGACTCCCCCTCGGGCTTTTCGTCAAGCACGCTCCATTCGGAATGCGAGCCTGCAAGCTCTGTCTGCGCTTTCGGCGGTTCGGGAACTGCGCTTTCGGTCTCACGCAGTTCAGCCTCCTTTTTGGCTATCTCCGATATGGGCGTAAACATTATCTCCTGCTGTACGGGAACTTCGGGTTCTTCATGCTTGAACCAGTCGCGCTTTTCCTTTGTCTCAAACTCGTATACAAGTCCGCCGTTGATAAAAGCGTTTTTCACAGCGAAATATACTGCGTTGGTCACGGCTTTTTCGTCTGTGAACCGCACTTCCGCCTTAGTCGGGTGGATATTCACGTCAAGCGTTGACGGGTGCATTTCTATCATAAGAACACATGCAGGAAAACGTCCCGTCATTATCATATTTTGGTAGGCGTTTTCAAGTGACGAGGAACAAAGACGGGACTTTACATATCTGCCGTTTATGAAGAAATTCTGAAAAGACCTGTTGAACTTGGCGTACAGCGGCTTCACCGTATAGCCGCTTACTCTGATACCGTCCGCTTCATATTCCACAGGGAGTAGGTCGCGTGTAAAATCCTTGCCGAAAACGGCGTATACAGCGGAATACAGCTCTCCGTCCCCTGCGGAGTTGAACTCCATACGATTATCCCTGATCATTTTCACGGCAATATCGGGGTGAGACAATGCTATTTTTTGCACTATATTGCTCACCGCGTTAGCTTCGGTAACGTCCTTTTTCATGAACTTCGCACGGGCGGGAACGTTGTAAAAAATATCCCGTATAATTATTGTCGTTCCGTCGGGACAGCCGCTTTTTTCATGGGACTTTTCCTCGCTGCCCTCAATGGAATATACCGTTCCGTAGGTCTCGCCTTTCTGCTTTGTCATGATCTCTACCCTCGATACGGCGCAGATCGAAGCAAGTGCTTCTCCCCTGAACCCGAGGGTATATATATTATCCAAGTCCTCTTTTGAAACTATCTTGCTTGTGGCATGACGAAGAAACGCTTTCGGAACGTCCTCAAACGACATTCCGCAGCCGTCGTCGGTAACTCGCATATAAGTCGAGCCGCCGTTTTTTATCTCAACGGTGATGTGCCTTGCGCCCGAATCTATGGAGTTTTCCACAAGCTCCTTGATAACGGAGGACGGTCGCTCGATGACCTCTCCTGCGGCGATAAGCTCCGATATTTCCTTGCTTAAAACATTTATTGAGGGCATTTTTTTATCCTTTCCCATTCATTGTCCGCAGCTTCACGTCCAACTTTATAAGCGATTTCATATTTTCTGTCCTTTCAACTCATGACAACAAAGCCGCCATATCTTTGAGCAGCTCACGGCATTCGCTGTCCGTAAGCTCGTCGATATTCGTCCTTTCAAGCATGGCAAGAGCCGCATCACGGTTCATGCCGCCAAAGCTCATCTGGTCGTTCCGCTCCGTAATTGCAGGCTTTACGGATACGTGAGTTTTCTCCATTTCTTCAAGCAGTTCCCTTGCACGGGCGACTACTTTAGACGGAAGTCCTGCAAGCTTCGCAACGTCAACGCCGTAGCTCTCGTCAACTCCGCCCCTGACTATCTTACGGAGAAAACGTATAGTTCCGCCGTGCTTGTTTACCGCTATGCTGTAGTTTTTCACGCCCTCCAACTCGTCCTCCAAGCCTATAAGCTCATGGTAATGGGTTGCGAAAAGCGTCTTACAGCCGAGTTTCCTGCTTGAACAAATATGCTCAGCGACTGCCCTTGCAATGCTCACGCCGTCGAAAGTAGACGTACCTCTGCCCACCTCGTCAAGGATAACAAGACTGTTGGAAGTGGCGTTTTTCAGAATGTCCGCAACCTCGCTCATTTCCACCATAAAGGTCGATTGCCCTGCCGTAAGGTCGTCGGACGCTCCCACTCTTGTGAAAATTTTATCCACTACGGATATTTTCGCCGAGTCGGCAGGCACGAAACAGCCTATCTGCGCCATGAGTACGATAAGCGCAGTCTGCCGCATATAAGTGGATTTACCCGACATATTCGGACCTGTGATGATCGACATGCGGTTTTCCTTATTGTCAATGTATATGTCGTTGGGGACAAACATCTCGTCCTTCAGCATAAGCTCGACTACGGGGTGACGTCCGCCTTTTATGTCTATCGAGCCGTCTATGGAAATATCGGGCTTAACATACAGGTTGCGCAGGGACGTTTCGGCAAAGGAACACAGCACGTCCACCGCCGCTACAGCCGAAGCCGTCTGCTGCACCGAAGCAAGCTTTGTAGCGAGAAAATCCCGAACCTCCGCAAAAATTTCGGCTTCAAGAGAGAGAGCCTTGTCTTTTGCGCCGAGTATCGCATTTTCAGCGTTTTTCAGCTCCTCGGTAATAAAACGCTCGGCATTTGCAAGGGTCTGCTTGCGTATCCAGCCCTCGGGAATAAGATCGTAGTACGACCGCGTTACCTCCAGATAATAGCCGAATACCCTGTTAAAGCCGATTTTCAGGTTCTTTATGCCCGTGGCTTCCTTTTCACGCCGTTCGATGTCGTCGATCATTTCCTTGCCGTGGGTCATTATGTGGCGGAGCTTATCAAGCTCCTCGTTAAAGCCGTCCTTTATCACTCCGCCGTCTTTTACCGACACGGGCGGTTCGTCCGTTACGGCGTTTTCAACAAGGCGGACTATTTCCCCTAAATCGGATATTTCGCTGTTGTATTTCGCCAAAAGCTTTGAACCGCTCAGCTTTGAAAGCTCCTCTTTCAGCAGGGGGAGCTGCATAGCCGTTGCGGAAAGAGATTTTACGTCCCTCGGACTTGCGGACTTGTACATTATTTTCGTCATAAGACGTTCCAGATCGTAGGTACGGTCAAGAAGCTCCGTTATATCGGACAATATCACGCTTTTCCCGTACAAAGCCTCAACAGCGTCAAGACGTTCGATTATACGCGCGGGACTTTTCAGCGGCTGTTCTATCCAGCTTTTCAGCATACGCCGTCCCATTGAAGTCCTTGTGGAATCAAGCACCCACAAAAGAGAGCCTTTTTTCTCCTTATTTCGCAGAGTTTCCGTAAGCTCCAGATTGCGGCGTGCATTAAGGTCAAGTCCCATAAAGGATTCGCCGTTCAAGATATTCAGGGTCGTGAACCGTGATACCGAGGTTTTCTGAGTGTCTCTTATATAATCGAAAAGTCCGCACAGAGCCGAGCAGTCCGAACCGTTTTCGGAAACGCCAAGCTCCCCGACAGCCTTTACTCCGAAAACGTCGCAGACATTTGAACGCTGCTTTTCCGCGTCAAAGCATGCGGCGTCACGGAGCGTAACTGCGCAGTTCAGACGCACCTTTATAAATTCAGCCGCCGCTTTAAGGGACAAAAAGCTCTCGGGAAATATCACCTCCGCAGGCTGACAGCGCGCAAACTCGTTGATAACGCCCTGTTCAAGTTCCTTGCCCTCAAAATAGCTGAGGTCGGCTTCGCCCGTGGAAATATCCGCCGAAGCCACGCCGCAGGTCTTATTTTTTTCGTCATAAAAAATGCTGCATATGTAGTTGTTTTCGCCGTCGTCAAGCATACCCGACTCGGTGACAGTACCCGGAGTGACTACCCGTATAACGTCGCGTACTACTATGCCCTTTGCTTCGGCAGGGTCGGTAAGCTGTTCGCAGACAGCCACCTTTTTACCCATATCTATGAGCCGTTTAATGTACATATCTGCCGAATGATAGGGAATGCCGCACATCGGAGCGCGCTCTTCAAGTCCGCAGTCCCTGCCCGTAAGAGTAAGCTCCAGCAGCTTAGAGACCATAATGGCGTCGTCAAAGAACATTTCATAAAAATCTCCCAAACGGAAAAATAATATGCAGTCCTTATACTTATCCTTTACCTCAAAATACTGCTGCATCATGGGTGATATTTTACTTCTGTCAATTTCCATGAATGTTCTCCTTCCTTAAAATGAGTAATCATTATCTATCGCGGAAATAATCTTCGATACGAAAAATTAGCGAACTTCGTGAGCGGTTACGTGAGTTGGGTGCAGCGACACGCTGCTCATGAACATCCGCCGCATGTCTCGCAGCTTCCCGTGCAGCCCTGCGACGGCTGGCATGTCTCGGGGTCTTCGCCGTTTGCGCAAAGAGTGATTATCTGATTCATGTTGTTCACAAGAGCCTCCAATGCGCCCTGTGCCGCGGTAAATACCATCATGTTCTTATTTGACATTATCTTCTTGTAGTTGGACTTGATACCCTCGTCAAGCTCCTTTATTTTGTCGGTATCCTTATCCTCCTTGCAAAGCTCGGTATTAAGCTCGCTGCGCATTCTGTCAAAGTCGGTTATCTGCTGCTGGAGTTCCGCGTCGGCATCGTTCGCCTGCTTTGCAAGATTGTACGCTATATAGCGGTCGTCCGCCTGTAATGCCTTGCCCAGTTCTCTTGTCATTTCGATAATATCCATTGTAAATTTCTCCTTTTTATTATATTATTCTTGCGGCGTAACATCAGTTACGCTTATTAAATTGCCGTCCTCATCGTAAACCTGCTTCTCACGTTTTATAAGCGTTTCATTGCCGTTGTTGTCGTATTCGAGATAGTCCATAAATATTCCCTCACTGTTCCAATATCTTTTTTCTGCCGAAACAGGAACGAGTTTTTCTCCTGCCCATTTGTAGACAATTTCTTCCGCATCGACCGCACTTGACTTTGAATGCACCGAAAGAGTTTTATCATCGTTTACCCTGATATAGAAATGCAGATCATCAAGCTCCTGCCAGCTTTCAAAATATCCTGTATCGGGATCATAGCGGAAGTAACGAAAACCGGCATTTGTTGCTCCCAGACGTTCTTCAACTGCTATATCATTATAGCCGTCAAAATCATAGTCAATGAATTTCACCAAATCTTCGGATTCAAGGTCAAGAAAAGTATCGTCGATTGTTACGTCAAGGGTCTGATACAATTCACCGTCTGAGTATATTTCAACTCCGCCCGAAGATGTGACTTTATATGAGAATTTTTTCTCCTCATTGATAAGCGGTGTAAGCTCGGTAAGACCATTTGTATCGAAACAGTCGCCTGTAAATATATCTACCGCATACCAGCCTGTAGTTACACGGCGGTCGGCATAATCTTCATAACAGCGAAAAACATAATACGTCCTGTCATCAAATTTCTGTCTGCTGTCATACGAAATATGCCTGTTGTCCGATTCGGGAAGATTCAGCCATAGCAGTTCGGACGCTCTGTTTCTGCTGATTATCCGTGAATATTCGGTAAGTGCCGTATCTATCTCGTCAAAGCTGTAGTCCCTGCCAAGCGATACAAATTCAATACCACGGTATTCCGCAAGTTTCTTTTTATATTCATCTTCGGTTATTTCAGTATCATTAAACTCAAATGTCGCCTGCTCCTTTCCACTATAACCCAAATCATTATAGAAGTTAGCAATTATATTTATCTGATCGTTTTCAAGCCGATTGAATATTTCATATTCAATGCCCTGTCCTAAGTTATAATGTACGATCGTACCGTTATCCTCATAATATCCGATGCCGCCGTATGAACCCATTTTCCCGAGAGATATAAGTCCGTTGTCATACGTATATATATGACAAACGCCTGCATGACTTGTATCTTCCGATATTATGAGTTCGGGTGTTCCGTCTGTATTCAGGTCATATATTGAAAAAGCTGAATGCTCTATAATATCACTACCAAAAAAATATTCGTCGGATTCCATAAAATCAAACAACGCCTGTTTATATGCTTTCTGCCAGTCGTTTAATTCGGGTAAAACAGTTTCAGCTTCTGTCTGTGCTTCTGTTACTGCTTCCGTTTCGGATTCCGTGGGCTTTTCCGTCTGAGGTTCAGAATTCATATCCGACAAACTGCTTTCAGAAGTTTTATCACTACAGCCTGTGAGCAGAAATACCGAACATAATATCAGTAAGAATTTTTTCATATTGTCTCCTCTTGTTCTTACACATTAACATTTTCTATATTTTCTTCTGTCAGCTTCATAAACGGAATATTTATAACCTCCGAACCCTCAGTAAACTGCTCATACCATTCGTTGAACTCCGTCACATCTAACGGTTCTCCTACTTCATTAATCCGGTAATAAACCGTCCCTGAACTGCTTTTATCGTACTCGGACGGATATTCGAGGAAATCAGTCCTGCCGACTTTCTCTTTCTCTTTATTTATCATATCAACAACATCTTTATCAATTCCGTATACGCTCCCACACAGGTCATAAGAATCCGTTTCGGCGTTGTACTTGTACATCTGAAACGGGTAAACTTCAAAAGAATGAGTTTGATTATGTGCAGAATATACCCTCAATGCACCGTTTTCATAGAAATCTGAATTAATATAACCCGAAAACTGTTGGACTAAATTTCCGTCAGCGTTGTGGTCGTACACATATATTGCACGATGGTCAAACGTTACAAGAAGCTCGCCCCTGCCGTCGCTGTCAATATCATAAACCGCAAATTCAATTGATACATCTTTGTTATAATTTTTATAATCCCAATCAGGAAATTTACAGTCATAATACATATTTTCAAGTACTTCACGGTAAGTCTGCTTTTCATATATGTTTGTTTCTGTCACTTCTTTTGTTTCGGATTCCGTGGGCTTTTCCGTCTGAGGTTCAGAATTCATATCCGACAAACTGCTTTCAGAAGTTTTATTACTACAGCCTGTGAGCAGAAATACCGAACATAATACTAATAAGAATTTCTTCATATCATTCTACCCAGAACTGCCCAGTTCATGGCGTCAGTTATTTCAACGTCAACGAACTGCCCGATAAGCGACTTATCGCCCTCAAACTCAACTATAATAAATTCGTTGCTTTTGCCCGAGACAAATCCCTCGCGCTTTTTTGAAACGTCGTCCACAAGCACACGCATTTTCCGCCCGATAAAACGCTTGTAATTCTCGGAGGATATTTCACGCTGAACTTCCAGTAATTTTCTCATACGCTGACTTTTTACCTCGTCGGACGTAAAATCGGACATTTCAGCCGCTTTAGTTCCCGAACGTCTGGAGTAAATGAACGAATAGATATTGTCGTATTTCACACGCTTTATTATGTCCAGAGTAGCTTCAAAATCCTCGTCTGTCTCGTTGGGAAATCCTACTATAAGGTCGGTAGTAAGGGAAAACCCGTCATCTCTGCTGCGGATATAGTCCACCGTTTCCATGTACTTTTCGGCAGTATAACGGCGGTTCATACGTTCAAGCACGTCATCGCTGCCGCTTTGCAGGGGAAGATGCAGATGCTTTGCAACTTTATTGCATTCAAAAATCGTATCAATTAATTCTTTTGACGCATCTTTCGGGTGCGACGACATAAATCTTATAACAAAATCGCCCTCTATCCTGTCGAGTTCTCTCAGAAGCTTCGGAAAAGCGTTCGTTTCGCCGAGGTCATTTCCGTAGCTGTTGACGTTCTGTCCCAAAAGCATTATCTCTTTGTAGCCGTTTTTTACAAGTTGACGGACTTCCGCAATAATATCCTCCTGCCGTCTGCTGCGTTCTCTGCCTCTCACGTAAGGCACAATGCAGTAGGTGCAGAAATTATTGCAGCCGAACATTATCGGCACGCTCGCCTTAAAGCTGCTTTCCCTGACCTGCTCCGCCGCCTGCGAAAAATCATCGTATTCCGCTATATCCATGCCGAATTTCTGCCCTTGCAGACAGTTCAAAAGCAGTCTCGGGATACTGCTGAGAGCCGAAGTTCCCACGACAAAATCGACCTGCGGATATGACCTTTTTATTTTTTCGGCGATATGCTCCTGAGCGGTCATACAGCCCGAAATGCCGATAATAAGGGACGGTTTAAGCTCTTTAAGCTTTTTCAGGCTGCCGACTATGCCGAATATCCTGTCCTCTGCGTTTTCCCGAACTGCGCAGGTATTCAGTATAATAAGATCGGCGGCGTTCTCGTCCTCGGTGAGACCGTAGCCCATGTTTTTCAAAAGTCCCTTTATCTTCTCGCCGTCGGAAATATTAAGCTGACAACCGAAGCTCCGAACATACGCAAGGTTTGAACTTCCGATAATGCTTTTTATTTTATCCGTCATATTTACTCCCCTCCATGCTAACTATCTAATTATATCACAAATTCATTTTATATGCAAGTGTCGGAAAAATAAAAAAGCGAACCCCCAACGGATTCGCTTTTTTAATTAATCTTTTCTTGACAGACAGCCATTTCTTTCACGTGGATAATAATAAGTATCATACCACGAGCAGTACTGTCTTCCATTTGAGTCCTTATCATAAGGATTCCAGTATACGCAGCCTGAGCAGTTGCCTGAGCAGAATTTGCCCTCAGGAAGCTTTACCGTTGTTTCGATATTTTTGTTTTTCATTGAAATATCCTCCTTTATTTTCAGTTGTTAACCACAACTATATTATCATTAAAAATCCTGATACTTTCCGATTTTTCGGCTCTGAATGAAATAATTTCATGTTTCGGAAAAACTATCGGGAAATAAAGCTGATTTATATTTTCAGGAAGTTCCTGCATAATTTTCTCAATATATTCAACGTCAGCAACTGACAGATAATTCTGTCCATATGGATGACTATGAAATATGCCCTCGAATTTTATATTTTTTTCCTCCCATTTGGAAATACATTTATTAAGGAAGTGGACATCTGGAATATATGTTGCTGATTCTATTTTAATATTTTTCATATCAAAAACAGCCGTGCAGATTATATTATTAACACTTCCGAGAATGCCGCCGGTTTCCGGCGGAACTAAAGGCGTTTTCGATAATATATAGTTGTATATTTTCTTCTCTATCTTCATTTTAAATTTTTATATACGCATAAACATAAGACGTACTATCCTCAATAAGATCTCCAAATTTATTGGTGTATTTTTCACCAGTTTCGTGTGTTACAGTGAAATTATGATCTCTTAAGGCATTGATATAATAGCATTTTATATGTCTATTAGAACTTATATAATTTCTGCTTATAGTTACTTCAAAATCCTCATTGCCCGAAGAGACACGTATATAGTTACTTGCATCTATTTTCCCAAGATAAACTTCTCTTACAATACCATATCCCGTTTTATAATCAACACCATTATTGATATTTTCCAGTAATTTATTTTTGTAAAACAAAATAACGTTCTCTAATTTGTTTGAATAATTACTAATCCAGTTATTCCTTTCATTAACTGAATCTTCAATGTAAATATATTTTTTTACACTGCTGATATTGTAATAATCATTCGGAGCCTTCCCTGTCTGCATATATGTTTTCATCTGTCTTGACAACGTTTCACTCAAATTCAAGCCCTCAATATATCTTATTTTTTCTTTTTTTGATTTACTTTTATTAACTACCGATTCAAGAATAGAAGCAACAATAATTACAGCAACAATCAATAATATAAATCCCATAAAACATCTCTCCTTGACTATAAATTTAATGTGGTGCGTATCTTTTGTATAATTATAACATGTTTTTTTTTTTTTTGCAAGTATTATGTGAAATTTACACAAAATTCTGCATTATCACCAAATTCCAAAATCTGAAATTGTAAAAACTGTAAAAAAGCGAACCCTTTCGGATTCGCTTCTTGATCAAATTAAATTATTATTCTTCGTCTTTCTTAGCGATCGC
>Ga0129308_1001487_pt1 | contig 24235 bp, 18 predicted proteins | sample L827metagenome_FD_94440 | JGI IMG/M metagenome (GOLD analysis project Ga0129308, IMG submission 94440) | Ring-tailed lemur group fecal microbial communities from Wisconsin, USA - L827 metagenome | ecosystem: Host-associated > Mammals > Digestive system > Large intestine > Fecal | place: USA... | reverse complement strand
GGATGGTTCATCATTTCCTGTGTGCGCTCCATGGTGGGGTTGTTCAGCGAGACAACTAAGTTTCTGGGACCGCCCGCCGCTTCTATGGCCTCCGTCACAAGCTCCACAGCCCGGGCGGAAGACTGAAAGGCTCCGGGATGGGTGCTGAATACCACCGCGTTTCCCGCGGCGATCATCATGATCGAGTTGGCGATCACCGTCTCGGGAGGATTGGTAGACGGCGTGAGAGCGCCGATGACCCCAAAGGGCGCGTGCTCGTACATGGCCATGCCGCCGTCGTTGGCGTTGATGTCCGCCGTCAGGTCTTCCACAGAGGGCGTCATCGAAATGGCCCCCTTCATTTTCATGAGCTTGTCCGGATAGTTGCCATAGTGAGTTTCCTCAAGCTCCATTCTGGTCATCTCCTCCGCGTGGGCCATGCAGACAGTCTTTATGCTGTCGGTGATACGCTTTCTGTCTTCCAGCTTAAATTTCAGGAATTCCTTCTGCGCTTCATAGGCGGCGTTTACCGCCTCGTCGATATCGTCGTACAGATATTTGATCTCCCCATGAGCCGCTCCTGCCTTCCGGGGGGAAGGGGAACTGCCGCCTCCGGCTTCCCCGCCCAGCTCCTGCGCCACTTTTTGTACGATGCGTTCTATGATCTTTTCATCTACTGTCATCGGATCGATCCCTCCTCACCCTTTGTTTCTGCGAAACTATTTAATTCGTCCACCACTCTCGACAGGATAAACAGGAAGTCCGACAGACGATTCATGTAAATGCACACATCCTGACCGACTCTGGCTTCCTCTCTGATTCCCACGATCTGCCTTTCCGCTTTTCTGACCATGGCTCTGGCCACGTGCAGATAGGCGGATCTCGCCGACTTTCCAGGAATCTGAAATTCCCTGGACGCAGGCAATTTTGCGGCAAACACATCGATCAGCCGCTCAAGCTGGGCCGCGTCATTGGGAACGATCACCTCCGTCAGCGCCCGGCGTCCTCTGTCGTCGGAAGCCAGCTGCGCCCCGATTATGAACAGCTTTCTCTGACACAGGCGCAGGAGCGCTTCCAGGTCCTCGTTTCCGATGTGGGACGCCGCCAGTCCGATAAAGGAATTGGCCTCGTCCACCGTTCCGTACGCGCCCACGCGGCTGGAAGACTTCCGCACCTTGCTCCCGCCGTAAAGGGTGGTCATACCCTTGTCCCCGGTCTTTGTATATATTTTAGTCATTTCACCATCTCCAAATCACTGATTCTGACAGCGGACTACCTTTATCCCTCTCTTGTCCAGCAGATCCTTTGCCGTGGTGGTCACCACCGCGTCCTCTCTGATCGCAAGCTCCCCCGAATGCACATTCTTCAGATCCTGCTTTGCAATGATCCGCTTATCGATTCTGTTTTGATCCAAACAGCGGCCGTCTTTTTTGTTCTCCCTTTCGTCCACAAAGGCGATCCCGTATGTACTCAGATCTTTCTTTATCTCATTTATCCTGCGGGCGAAAGCCGGGGCGGCGCTCCTGGTATCCAGCCATTTTGACAGTACGCTCACCGGCTTTCCCATCCGCAGGGCTTCCGCGACCAGCTCCGCGGCGGGATCTTCCATCTGCAGGCCGTGTATGTTCATTAGCTGCTTTAAGGTCAGACCGGCCGCCAGCAGAGCGCAGTGCTCCTCCATCAGAGACTGGATATTGAGCAGGGATCCGTCGATCTGCCCTTCGCCGTTCATCCATATCCGATCTATTGTGTACGGCCCCTTTTCTGTTTCCCGCAGATGCCGTTGGACGGCCTCCTCATCCGCCGACGGGCCTGCGAGCACCAGGATCTTTTTCCCTGCGCCCGCCAGACCCATTCGTCTGATCACCTCTTTCACGATGCTCTGTATTTCATGTTCCATCATGGCGTTCTACCTCTGACCGAAGGAGACGCCGTCTCCTCCGGCCATCCTCTCAACAGTCGTTCTTACTTCTGAAGCAATTCGTCTACGCTGGGATTCGGTCTGGGGATCACGTGGGTGGATACCACCTCTCCCACGTTTCCCGCAGCCACATTTCCGGCTTCCACCGCGGCCTTCACCGCGCCTACGTCGCCCCGCACCATCACGGTCACCAGTCCGGATCCGATCTTCTCATATCCGCACAGTTCCACGCTGGCGGCCTTTGTCATGGCGTCCGCCGCCTCGATCGCTCCGACTAAACCTCTTGTTTCGATCATTCCTAATGCTCCGCTCATCTTTCTTCCTCCTGTTTTCTAATGATATCTTTGTAATGCATACATTTCGTCCTTGCTTCTCCGCGGACCCTGGGGCACCGGGGATCCAGACAAAGATTGCATACCGTTTGTTTTTCGATTCCTTCTTCTTCCGTCTCCTGGTCTACCGCGGGGATCTGCGCAGCTTCCGCCCCATCGTCCTCTGCTTCTGCCGGCTCCCCCTTCTCCGCTTCCTCTGCTTCCGCCGCTTCCATCACATCTTCTTCTGTTTTCCGCGGCGCGCGCCAGCCTATGTCTCCCCGCCTGCCCATTGTCTGGGACAACATGATCCCAAGCTCATCGCTGGGACTGGGAATGACCTTGACTGCAAAGACAGCTCCTCCCATATCTTCCACTGAGCGGACCGCCGCTTCCACAGCCATTTTGACCGCGCTGACCCCGCCCTGAAGCTTCACCGTCATGCGGCCGCCGCCCCGGGAGCTTTCCAGCCCCGCCAGCGCCACGTCCGCCGTCTTTATCGCCGTGTCCATCGCCACTACCGCAGCGGCCTTGCCGACCAGCTCAATGAGTCCCAACGCTTTTTCCATCCGCATCCCTCCTTTCGCGAATCGCCGGCCTCAGGGGTGTTACTCCGCGCCCAGCATCTGATTGACGCCTGTATGCGGTCTGGGGATCACGTGGCAGGATACCACCTCTCCCACGCTGCCGGCGGCGGCGCCGCCGGCTTCCACAGCCGCCTTCACCGCACCTACGTCCCCTCTGACCATTACGGTCACCAGTCCGGATCCGATTTTCTCCATGCTCTCCAGCTTTACGCTGGCCGCCTTGACCATGGCGTCGGCCGCTTCCACCGCCGCGATGAGTCCTCTTGTTTCGATCATTCCTAACGCTTCTGAATTCATAATCTACCTCTTTCTGAACGATTTAACGAGTGTACTGACCCGTTCATATTTGGATAAATAGCCTGCCGAATCGTAAGCGGGGCAGTACGCTAAAGCTCCGCGTTTGCCCAGTCCGCCGGATACGTATAATATACGGCCCGGCACGTTTCAGGCGATGAAAAGCAGATGGACGTGCCTTTTGGAATATGCATGATATCGCCCTTATAGCCCAGATTGTGTCTCCCCTCGACGATGATGTCTAAAACGCCGTCCACCACGTAGTAAAATTCGTCGTAGGTCAGCGTCCACGGATAGGTGCTGTGGTCGATTTCAAGGATGCCGCAGCCCAGTCTCGGGCTTTCCTCCAGTGTCACCACGTCCATCAGCCGGACCTTTGCCGGCACGCCCACGTCAAAGGGCTGACATTTTACCGTTTCCGTCTTGATACAGATCACGCCGGACGGATCGGTCCGCTTCTCAAAAACAGCTTCCTCATTCTTTTCCGCTCCTTCCTCCAGGACCTCCTTCACGATCCTGTAGATGAGCTCGCGATTCACTTCCATTTATAAACCTCCCTCACAAATTTATCGTCCGTAGATCGGATGATCCGCGATTTCCTGCACGGCCGCGCCGAAGGCTTCGCAGCAGATCACGCATTCCGACTGGCTGCCCGTAAAAATAGCTCCGCTGCAGTTGGTCTCCGTGGGCGGCGTGTAGAATTTGACCATCCTGGCGTTGGAAGCCTTGTCCGCCGCGTCCGCGCCGAAGATGGATTCGATGGGCGGTCCCACCAGATACGCCATGGCGCAGCCGGGAGGAATACCCATGGTACTGGAAAAATACGTGCCTACGCTGGCGGCCGTGTAGGTCAGGTACGCAATGCTGTCGTCGTCGTTGCAGCTGACCGCGTACACCTGCTTACTGTCGTAAAATTCGTTGATGGCGTCCATGGCCGCCTGGACGCTTGACACCGTTTTCCCTGCGAATATGCCGATGCCCTCGCCCTGCAATTTGGAAGAGGAATTGGCGTTGCCGCCGTAGAAGGACCCTGTGTAGGTCACGTCCACATCCGCTTTCTTGGTGGCTTCATCCAGCGCCAGGAAGACAAAGTCGTCGATGGTGGCCGTCAATACGGCGCAGCTGGTATGCTCCGGAGAAAGCCGCAGCTCCTCTTTTAAGACCTCGCTCACCTGGGAAATGAGCACCATGCTCAGGATCTCAGGATATATCTTGTCGTTTCTCATTTCTGTCTCTCTTTCCGAAACCCTTAAATAATCAGATCCACGCCGCTTTTCTGCTCCTTGAGAATGCGGGCGATCAGATCTGAAATGTAAGCGCCCGCCTCCGCGGGAGGCGTTCCTCCATTATCCTGAATGTTGGACACGCAGGTGCGCTTCGATTCCAGAATACCGACCTTCGGTCCATACGTGATATAGCAGCCCAGGCCGTCCCAGGAGAGCAGTCCCGGCCGTTCCCCCAAAATGACGCACACTACCTTGGCTCCTACCTCCTGTCCGATCAGATCCCCGATCCCCACCCTGGTATATTCCACAAAGCACGGGGTGCCGTAATCGATCTTATTTGCCTGGAGTCCCTGGAGCAGCGCCGGCAGCAGCTCCGGCATGCTCTTCTCCAGGCCCTGATTGCTCTGCCCCTCGCCGATGACGATCTGCACATCCGGATTTTTCTTGAGCTGGGTCCTGACGATATTCCTATTTGCGTCGTCCAGAAGGACTCCCAGGTCCGGCCTCATGAGATACTCCTCCTTGGAGGACGGCATGCTCTTCAAGACCGGATATCCCAGAGAGCCGACAAATTCTTTATTGAGCGGCGTCCACACCGCGTCCACCGCCGCCGAAAGGTTTGCCATCTTTCTGATGTTTATCATCGTCTTTTCTCTGTCTCCGGCCCTGCCCGTGGCCGTTCTGGCAGGCGTGGAACGTTTCAGTCTCATGAGAGCTTCTTTATTTTTCGGATTTTCAACGAGACAGATCTCTTCTTCCGGTATCATCGCGATATCCACCAGGCTTTCATCGCTTACCGAAGATCGGTCCGCCTGTCCTGCTCTCACCGCCGCCCCGCTGCCCGCCGTTGAAGATCCGTCCCCCGGCAGCTCCAGATCACCTAACGCTTTTATCACCGCCTGGATGATCGCTTCTTCATTTATATTCTGATTCGCCATTTCAAGCCTCCATTCTAAACAATCAAAACGTTACCATCGAGCGTGTCATTCCGCCTAGAGGAAGATCGACGCGTCGCCTGCATTTTCTCCCAGATTTCCCTCCTCGTCTAAAATGCCCCACTTCTGACACCATCTCTCGAATTCGGGAATGGTGCGGAGCCCCAGCATTCTGCGCATGGTCGCACAATCGTGGAAGGATGTGTCCATGTTGTACGTGGTGACGTCCTGAGCGCCGGGGACGCCGATCCAGAACTGCGTGCCCGCAAGACTGGCTGTCATCATGACCACGTCGTTGTCGTTGTAGTCCGCCTTCACATGACTGGAAAACGCAATGTCCGTTCCGATGGGGATCCCCGACATCTTGGCCATGAACACATCCTCCAGCATGGATCTGGTGCACTGCTTGGCGTCGTACTGCACCTCCGGCCCCACAAAGCCCACCACATCGTTTACGATAAAGGGAGCGAAGCGCTTGCCAAACCCGTAGGTACGGGCCTCAAGAGTGGCCATATCGGCTCCATAATGCATATTGCCCGCGTTTTCCGGACCCTGTCCCGTTTCAAAGTACATGACGTTGGGCCCTGTGGAAGTCCCGTATCTCAGGGCGGTCTGTCTGGCCTCCTCCAGGATCTCCACGCTTACGCCGAAGGTCTCGTTGCACTTCTGCGTTCCCGCGATGCTGGCAAAGATCAGGTCGGACGGCGATCCGCTCTTCATCGCTTCCATCATGGTGGTGACGTGGACCAGATAGCACACCTGGGTGGGAATTTCATATTTTTCCTTCAGTTCCTGCAGCATGTTCATGATCCTGCGGGTGGTATCCAGATTTGTGGTGGCCGGATTGATCCCGATCACGCAGTCGCCGCTGGCGTAGCTCAGCCCCTCGAAGATGGACATCCTGATCCCATTGGGGTCGTCGCTGGGATGATTGGGCTGAAGTCTGGTGGCCAGGATCCCCGGCTGGCCGAGCGTGGTGTTGCAATGGGTGATGTTTCTTATTTTCCTCGCCGCGTAGACCAGGTCCATGTTTCCCATCAGCTTCGACACTCCTGAGATCGTCTCCGAGCTCAATCCCCGCATGATCCGCTTCAGATCATTTTCGCTGGTTTTGTCGCTGAGGATGTACTCTCTCAGCTCTGATATGGACCAGTTCCTGATGCTGTCGTAGATCTGTTCATTCAGATCGTCCTGGATCACCCGCGTCACTTCGTCCTCTTCATAGGGGACCACCGGATTTTCCCGCAGGTCCGACACCAGCAGGTCGCCCAGCACAATTTTTGCGGCCAGTCTTTCCTGCTCAGACTCGGCGGCGATCCCGCAGAGTACCTCGCCGCTCTTCAAATCGCCGGCTTTGGCGAGGACCTCTTTGACAGAGTTAAATTGATACACTTTACCAAAAAGTTTTGATTTTAATAACATGTGTCTCTCCTCTCGACTCTCAATAATTAAATGCGATCGTTTTTATCACCACGGGCACCGAATCTGCAACGCCCACAGGTCTTCCAATATCGATGTAATCGCCGTCGCCCACGTCCACGGAATCAATGCAGATCACTTCCTTCCCCGGGGGCAGGCGCATGGAAAGACTCTGTCCCAGGACCTTTCCATAGTCCCCGTAAAGGATGACCACCAGCAGCTGCTGGACCGCCATCAGTTCTCTTGTTGCACCGATCACTCTCTCCGCCAGATCCACTACATCTTGAAAACCCATCTTTTTATCCACTTTCAGGTTCAACGCTATGGTCTGATCTCCGTCCAGACCCTGCAGCCACTCTGTTTTCTTTTTCACCTGATCCGTGAATTCTTCCGGGGGCAGGTGAAGGGGATCTTCAATGGCCAGTATAGGAATATTCTTCAGCGGCAGCAGATCCGGCCGGGTGACGGCGATGGTCCCGCCGCTCACATCCACGGAATAACTGCCGGCCCCGATCACGGTGGCGCTTATGGTCTCCTTCGGCTTCACCACCCGAAGGGAATGCTTCTCTATGGCTTTTTTCAGCGAATCCGCAAGGTATACGCCGATATCGCCGTATTTCAGCTTGTCTTTTTCTTCCGTCTCGTAGACCAGTTTCCCGACTCCGCCGGAAAAAGACACCACGTCGATCTTTTTGGCCGGACCCCGGTTTTCTCCCTTCTCCGTGCGGAGAAACAGGAACGGTTCATTGGTCTGCGACGGTTCCAGCTTTCCCATGACCGCCTCCGCCATGGCATCGGTGATCTGCGTGATCTCCGATGCGTTTAAAACGGCGCCCAGCTCTGCGGAGATGCCCAGCCGCCGCCCCATCTCCGCGATCTTCGGAAAGACGTATTCGATCCTCGTAGAGCCCCGGCTGAACCGGATCAGCCGTCCGCCCACATCCAGACAATCGGCGTCGATGCAGTTTCCATCGTAGAAGGCCGCCGTGTTGGTGGTCCCGCCTCCGATATCCATATTGCAGATGGTCTCCACCTGATCCACGGAATACTGCTGTGCTCCGCTGCCCTTGCCGGCCAAAATGCTCTCCAGACTGGGCCCTGCGGCGGCTACCACGAAGTCCCCCGCGAACCTGCTGATCTCCCCCAGGACTCTTTCGGCGTTGACCTTCCTTGCGGTATCCCCCGTTATGATAACGGCCCCTGTCTCAACGTCGCCCGGGTCTACGCCGGCGGCGCTGTATTCCTTTTCGACGATCTCTCTGATCCCCTCCGCGTCCAGCTCCACATTGGATCTCAGAGGCGTAAAATAGACGGGGCTTCGGTAGATCACACTTCTGTCTGTGATCTCCGTCCTCGGCATGTACATATCGCCGGTCATCATTTCGATGGTCAGACTGCTAAAGACCAGCGAAGTCGTTGAGGTTCCAATGTCGATACCCACGCTCAATATTTTTTCCGCCACCTCCTGACGCTCCTTTCCCCGTTCTGCTGTCCCGCAGAAGGCCGACTCAAACGCGGCCCTTCTGATCGAATAAAAAAAGCTTATCGACACAGAACACCACATGTTCCTTTACCGATAAGCTTCAGCGCTTACAATACCTGCTTCTCTGCAGATAAACCTATATTGTATTATTTTCTATGCAGCGGAAGGTGAAAACAACGGAGGTTCCCGTCGAGTCCGATAAATACGATATCTGACCCTTCAGCTTCTGCTTCACGATATTTTCCGCGATCTGATGTCCCAGACCTTCATCAGCCTTATCCATCTTCTCGCAGTCAAACCCTCTTCCGTCGTCCGTCACCATGATCTCCGAGTACAGCGGACGCTTCAGCACGACCACCCTCACCCGTCCGTAAACACGGCCGTAAAACGCGTGTTTAAATGTGTTCTGCAGAAGTTCGTTCACCACCAGGGAAATATCGGTGGCGTCGTCCATGGTGACGTACGCGTTATCCCCCATCACTTCTATTTGAAGTCCGATATCCGAACTGCTGTCCACCAATCTCTTGAAATTTACCGTGATCTTTCTCAGAAGATCCAGTAAATTCACGACCTCCGTTCCCTCCTCCGAAAGCAGCTCGTAAGCGCTGGCAATGCTTAAAATACGATTCATCGCCTCGCTGAGAGCCAGCTTGATCCGTTCCTCCGGCAACCTTCTTCTCTGCATATCCAAAAGGTTGTATACCGTTTGCAGATTATTCTTTATGCGGTGATGGATCTCTCTCACCACCACAGATTTATGGATCAGGTTTTCTTCGTTCTCTTTTTCCTGGGTCACGTCCTTAATGACGATGATGTAGTAATATCCATTCTTGGAGTAGCAGTATTCTCCGATCTCAAAATAGTTGCCCGCGCACCGCAGCGCCGTGTGATTCTCCGAGTTCTCGATCCCGGGCCCCACGGTTATGGGGCCGTGTAGGGAAAGATCATCGTAATGTCTACCGTAGATATCGTGGATATATCCATAGCCCTGATATACCCTCTGGGCCCGGTCGTTGCGGAAGATGACTGTCTTGTTCTCATCCAGGACCACCACGGCGTCGTTGACGCATTCGGCCAATTCCGCAAGGTTGTTCAGAATGGGATATTTCTCCGTATCGATCTCGTGATAGACCACCTTTTTCCATTCTTCAGCGTCTTCCCGGGTCATATCCCGTTCCGAAACGATGGCGCCGATTATTTTTCCATTGTTTTCTATGGGAACGCAATCCTGAATGATGCTGTTTCCTTCTGTGGTCGTGTAGGACACGGCGTGGATCTCACTGGTGGGAAGACCGTATCGCAGGGTCCGCAGGACAGCCGGCTCGTCCACATCGCTGACAATGGCGCCTATGGTGATGTAATTATACAGCGAGTTGTCCGCGTAAGCCGCCGCAACGGTTATCGTATCGTTTCCCGAGGCTCTCACGCAATTGATGAAGCAGTCCCTTTGCCGCTCCTTCGCCATATCCACCAGCTCGACGGCCTTCTTATGTATGAGCGCCACATCGCTTTCGTCTAAGATCGTGTGTTTTTTGCAGATGGAGTCGATATCCTCGCAAAATCCGATCCGTTTATCTCTCTTCTCTTTTATAAAGTTTCCTTCTATTATCATTTTTCATCCAACAGGCAGTCGAGAAGGATCTCGGCTACAAACTCCATCGAGATACTGTTTTCCTTGCTGATTCCCCTGATATAATTGTAGGCTTCCTGCTCGCTCAGATTGAGCTTGTCCATGACCAGACCCTTGGTCCGTTCCAGCTTCTTTCGGGCCTCTATATTTTTGTTGACTTCGATGACCTCGCTTCTGAGACTTCTCAATTCCTTGCTTCTCACCGTGGCCACCTTTAAGGTGGACACCAGCGTTTTGGCGTCGATAGGCTTCACCATAAACGCGGACACCCCGTATTTTCCGGCCTTCTGGACGAATTCCTCGTCGTCGAAGGCGCTTTCGATCACGATGGTATCCACATAGCCGCCTTCGTGGATAAACTTGGCGGTCCGCAGCCCGTCCAGACCCGGCATGCGGATATCCAGTATCAGAATGTCCGGCCGGTGTTCTTTGCACAGATCAATGGCTGCAAACCCATTCGAGGCGGTGCCCACGATCTCATAGCCGCTGTCCTCCAGTATTTCTTTTAGATTCATTACAATGATAGGTTCGTCATCCGCTATAACAACTCTCATATCGCTTCTCCCGTTCATAAAAACCATAAAAAGCGGCTGCACCGTTCCGCCAGGGGACCTGAGGTTCCCTTCGGCGCCTGCTCTGCAGGCAGCGCCCACCTGAAGGCGGCGGGGCATACACTGCTCCCCCTTTTTATGTACCGGGATGATCAAAAGATATTTCCCTGTGCATAAAAAAAAGCAACAACAAAATATGTACTTATTACATATGCTTTGTTGTCACTTCAGCGTGGCAGATTCTGCAATACCGTCTGCAGAACGGTTATCATGTAATTACATTATCATAAAGACGAGATACGTGTCAATAGGTAATTTAAAATGACGGCTTTTGAAATTTATCTTGACAAATCTTGTCGAATACGATAGCTTAAAAGATAATTAAACATATGGCCCATAGGTGCATTATGGACCCGTTGCGAAGCAGTGACGACAAAAATCGACATATTCGATTCTTGTCGTCTTTTGTTTTTTGTCGGACATTTTCTTCTTCAGCGGCGATCACTGTACAGGTTTTTGTGATCCCGCGGGCAGCAGGCCGATCGCACCTGGAGCCATAGCATCTATCTTGCTGTTCTAGAAAGGAGAGACATCAATATGTCAAAATTCGTAGAGCGTATTGTAATGGAAAGCAAAGAAAAGTACGACGCTGTCGACTTTTCGCCCACGGCAAAGCTGCCAAGGCTTGATTTCCATTTCAACTGCGCGGGCGCCAGTATCGGAACGCTGCTTCCATTCAACGTGTTCGGGTATTATCTGCTGTATTTCTACACCGATATTTTAGGCATCAGCCCTTTGACAGCCGCAAATATCATCATCTTCGCCAGAGTGTTCGATACGTTTACAGACCTGATGATGGGCCACGCCATCGACCGCTCACACTTCAAGGCCGGAAAATACCGGGGCTGGGTCCTCATCTCCATCCTGCCTCAGTTCATCATGTTCCTGGCGGTATTCTTCGTGTGGCCCGCGGGACACAGTACGCTGCAGATCTTCTGGTGCTGGTTCACCTACGGTGCGTACGGAGCGCTCTGCGCCACGCTGGGCTACATTCCGCAGAACTGTCAGACGCAGAATATGACCCGCAACGAAAGCGAACGTGCAAAAGCAGCTTCCTGGAAAGGGATCTACGAAAACATCTCGGTATTGATCGCGGCCACCTGTTTTCTCCCGGTCTCAAGGTTCTTCTGTGACGTCACGGGGAACACGACCCTGGGATTTTTCATATCCTGCCTGATCTTTGCCATCATTTCCTTCTTCGCGCCCACGATTTCCGGACTTCGTTTCACCCGTAAGTACGAGCTTACCTATGAAGGCGAATACCGGCCGCAGCTTCTCGTGGAGGAGTCCCCGGAAAAGAAGGTTTCCATCTGGGTATCCCTGCGGGATTTCGTCACCTGCCGGCCCGCCATCTTCACCATCTCCGGCATCGCTATCATGTTCGCCCTTGCCAATGTGCGCAGCTCCATGGCGGTATATCTCTTTGAATACTATTTTGAGCTTCCCGAAATGACCTCGATCAGCCTGGGCTTTAACATTTCCCTCGCCATCGTGGGCGCCTTCCTGGTCCCGTACATCATCCGTCTATTTAAGGACACGGCCAGAGCGTTTATCATCATGGCTTTAGTGAACGGCTGTGCGTACGGTCTCCTGTTCCTGTGGATCAAGACGTCCCCCATCGAGGTGGTCCAGCAGTCCATGCACTTTGGTCCCATGTTCTTCCTCTACGCCGGGTGCGGATTGTTCCAGGGCATTTACGCCACCTTCCCCATGGCTATCGTGCCTCACACCGTAGACTATGCGCAGCTGCGGTATAACAGAAATATGTCCGGCTTCATCTATGGAATTTACGGCGTCATGCTCACCGCCGGCGGAGCCATTGGAAACTGGATCTCCGGCAAGATGCTCGCAAGCTCCGGCTATGTGGCGGGAGCCGTACAGAGCGAGACAACGCTGTCCACCATCCTCTTCTGCGGCATGGCCATCCCCGCCATCTTTGCAGCCGTGCACGCGGCTTTCCAGCTTCTTTCCGGCGTATCCGACAAGAAGCATCTGCAGTGGCTGGAAGCCATCGCCGCACGCGATCAGGCGGAATTGGAAGCGATCAAAAAATAATTGCAGACGGCCATTCATCTCAGTCAATATCGCTTTGCGATATATGAAAAACGGGCGGGAGGATCCACAGGGATCCCCCGCCCGTTTTTTATGCGCGGCTTATCAGGAACGGCCTTTCGTCGGATGCTTTACGGTGTATTTCCTCTTGCCTGAACTCTCTTCACAGACAGCAGGCAGCCGCATTTTTCTGCAGACGATCATGGCGATGGGGAGCGCAGCAGCGGCGGCAGTAATATTGGATACGATCATAGGCACGATCATGGTGGAGTCCACGCCCGCCACGAATCCCAGGAAATCTCCCAGCATGCTGTTGGCTCCCACACAGAAGGCCAGAGAAACCACGATCCCCGCCGGCGACATACGATTGCACGAATGAAGCAGCGGCATCACATTGGCCGTGCAGGAAAGCATGGACAGGACCGCCGTCTCGTCGATCCTCATCAGCCTCCCCATCCTCTTCAGCGTACCTGCGAAGAGCCTGCTGATGATATCCACCATGGGAAACGCTCCGCAGAGCACGATGGCGATACCGCCGACGATCCTGATTCCGTCCAGCACAGAGGGCAGGTCTTCAACGATCACCAGCGGCGTAAGCTCCTGAACGATGCCCAGGGCAAACCCGAGGGTAGAAAGGCCCACTACGATATAGCCGAGTATATTGAATATTTTAACGCAGGTATCCAGCGCTTTCCAGAGACCCAGGGCGACGACGGCGGAAAAGATCAGCACCGGCAGAGTATTGCGCGCCACCATGGACAGAGAGTATCCGGCAGCCAGTCCCCCCGCCATCAGCCCTACGGGGACCGATATGATACCTATCATGATGCCCAGAGCATAGTAGCTCCGGTATGCCCTCTTTACAAAGGTCATGCCCACCGGGATCATAAATGTTATGATGCTGCCCAGTAAGGTTCCCAGTATGCACCCGGCAAACTGAGCGCCCTGCTCCGTATCCGCTATGGCATAGGCCAAAGAATAGCCTCCCATGTCGCACGCCAGTATGGAAGTCGCGGCCATGGCCGGATCCGCGTGCAAAAGATGAAACAGGGGCGTTACGATGGGGGTCAGGATCTTCCCGATCAGGGGAGAAAGAACGATCATTCCCACCATTGGAATGCATAACGCTCCCATGGCGGCGATCCCCTGATCCAGTTTATCCCCAAGACCCAGGGGCGAGCCTATGATCCGGTCCACCGCGGCTATGGTCATAAACAGCACCATTACGTAAATAATAATCTGATTCAAAGCCATTTGTATTCCTCCTTCTTTTCCCCCGGCGGGCCTCCGTATGGCCGCACCCCGACCTGTGTCCATTCAAGGGTTCTACGAGCTCTTTTCCCCCGGCGGGTATCCGTATGGCCGCTGAAAGGCAGCTGTCCGCCTGCCAAAAGGCCGCTGTCCGGCCGCCGAAAGGCCGCTGTCCGCCTGCCAAAAGGCCGCTGTCCGCCTGCCGAAAGGCCGCTGTCCGGCCGCCGAAAGGCCGCTGTCCCGCTGCCGAAAGGTCGCTGTCCGACTGTCGAAAGGCTGCTGTCCCGCTGCCGAAAGGCTGCTGTCCGGCCGCCGAAAGGCCGCTGTCCGCCTGCCAAAAGGCCGCTGTCCGCCTGCCGAAAGGCCGCTGTCCGACTGTCGAAAGACTGCTGTCCCGCTGCCGAAAGGCCGCTGTCTGTCAAAATCAGCTCCGCCGACCGGACGTCACCGCGTAATAAAAACGTCTCCTTCGAAAACTTATTCGCCCAGCGGGCGCACTCTCAAAATGTTGACTTTTTTGTTATTCCGTCCATATCGCTGGCGATATTTCCTTCATAATAAAAAAACAACACAAAAAGAGATGTCTCAATTCATGTTGTCACTTCATCGTGATAAGCATTGCAATTCGTCTGCATGCGAAACTAAGATAAATTTATCACATTTTATCGGCGGAGGTCAATTAAAACTTTCCCGGCCTGCCGGACTGCTGCCTATCGGCAAGCTGCATACCCGCGACCTTCATGGCTTCCGGACCGGATCAACAGCAGCGTCGAGACAGAGCAGGATCTTTCTGAAATGCCGAGAGATCCCCCGTGAAACTGGCAATCCACATGGAAACGCTCCACTTCAACATGCTGTCCGCCGGCGCCGACTATCTCTACGGCCTGCCCCAGCGGGGGACCATCCGCACCGCTGAGAAACGGCTGGAGATCGGAAGCATGCAAAGCTTCCAAGACCGTGGTCAAAGAAAAAGAACCCGTCAGAAACGCTCCCTACCCCTGCGGCAGCGGAAAGAAATACCCATTTTTTCTTTTTGCCCTCTGTCAACACCTGAAAAAGAAAAAAACAGCGAAAATAACAGGCGTTTTCACCATTCGTCTTGTCGATTTATGTCGCTTTTTTCTTTTTTATAGCAATATTGTATTGTAGACGAAAAAATTATTTCCATTTTTTACTTAGCAAGTATATTTAGACCATTTTCTTTTCGTTTTTGTCCCTCTTTTGCCGGCAAAAAGAAAAAATCCAGGAAACGGGCCATAGAGCCATAGATCCATACGCGATGGAGCGGGCGGAACCCGCAGGATGGGACTAGATCAGGAATCCGTGTGGGCCATCGTGCTGTCGGCGCGATGGAGCGGGCGGAACCCGCAGGATGGGACTAGATCAGAAATCCGTGTGGGCCATCGTGCTGTCGGCGCGATGGAGCGGGCGGAACCCGCAGGACGAGACTGGATCAGAAATCCGTGTGGACCATCGTGCTGTCGGCGCGAAGCGGCGGGCGGAACGCCCAGGACGAGACTGGATCAAAAATCCGTGTGGACCATCGTGCTGTCGGCGCGAAGCGGCGGGCGGAACGCCCAGGACGAGACCCTTATCCTTGAGAATCAAAAGGGACCATCGTGGCCTCTCCGTCCACCACAACGATCCCCTCCTGATTCAGGCAGGTCGTCTTCAGCGTGACACGGTTTTTCTTTTCGTCTTTTCCCACCACCTCCACCACCGCGGTGATCGTGTTCTAAAGTGAACGGGACGGCGCAAAGAAACGTGGCAGCCATCCAGCCGGACGGCGCAAAGTGACGCGGCAGCCATCCAGCCGGACAGCGCAAAGTGACGCGGCAGCCATCCAGCCGGACGGCGCAAAGTGACATGGCAGCCATCCAGCCGGACAGCGCAAAGAGACATGGCAGCCATCCAGCCGGACAGCGCAAAGTGACGCGGCAGCCATCCAGCCGGCCGCCGCGTCTCTTTTTGCCGCATCTTTTACTTTTCCCTGTACCGTTTCATCGTCTCTTCGTTGACGTGCAGGGGAATGGGCGTGCCCTCTGGCAGCAGGCTCCTGTACGTCCTGCCGTTCATCCGCTCCTTCCATTCTTCCCTGGCCTTTTCCAGGATCTCCGGGTGGGCGATGAGATCCGCCGCTGAGGCGGACAGCACCTGAGCGGCTTTCGTCACGGCCTTTTCCCCGTGACTTCCGCCGGCGCAGGCTGCCACCATCCAGTTGTGCCAGCCGGGTCCCGGACCCAGACGCACCTGCAGGACCTCCGTGGGTGCGAACCAGCTGTATTCAGAGGAATCCGTCACGCCGAAGTCCTCTTCCCGGACCGGTTGGATACCCTCGCTCCAAAACGGTTCCTGCCCTTCGCACTCCTGCAGCTTCATCACAAATTCTTTTTCTTCTTCCGTAAACTCCACATCGCCCTGCTCTACCAGATTGCGGTGTACCAGTTGCGCCATGGTATGGTTGGGCAGCAGTTCGTGGGTGGCTGCGATGTACTCTTTCTCCACCTTTGTCTCCGTGGCCATGGCCGCGCCCTCCGCGATCTGATCCAGACGCGCGATCACCTCGGAAACCATCTCGCTGCTGTGGAACCTGCCCACTACCCACAGGGTGGCCCGGTCAGGCACCACGCTGGGAAACTCGGGACCCGTCTCGGAAAAGGTGTAGTTCAGCGTGTTGAAGGACAGCCCCGGCATGCCGGGAACCAGATGTTCCCGCAGCATTTCGATCCCGTATCCCTGCAGAATGGCTCCGTCCAGGGCGCTCCGTCCAAACCAGGGAGAATTGCCGTGGGACGTACGGCCTTTATAGTGGTATTTCACGTTGAAATACGCCAGACATTTCGAGGCGTGAGCCGCCGTCTGCATCAGCGGATGCCAGTCCAGCACCGCGTCCAGCCCCTCAAACAATCCTGCGGCGCCCATGACCGGCTTGCCGATGCACAGCTCCTCCGCCGGCGTTCCGAAGACCTTGATCGTACAGGAAAACCCGAAACGGTCCATGGCTGCCTTCAGCGCCGCGGCCGCCAGGCTGCCGCCGGTACCGATCAGATTGTGGCCGCATCCCTCCCCCGGAGCGCCCAGTCTGACTGGATCCTTATATGGGACCACCTTCTGGGACAGCCCGGGAAGGGCGTCGTATTCGGCGGAAAACCCGATGACCGGCCTGCCGCTTCCATAGGTAGCCACAAAAGCCGTGGGCATGCCCGCCGCGTTTTTTTCTACGGTAAATCCCTTGGACCGCAGCATTTCCATGTGCAGCTTGCAGGCGTAGTGTTCTTCCATGCCCAGTTCAGGATTTTCCCAGATCTTTTTGGACATGACGAAGTACTCTTGCTGATGAGCCTCCACATATTGGGCCATAAATGTCTTTACTTCATTCCAATCCATCGATTCCGCCTCCCTCTCAGCGATATTTCTCCATGTTCTTTTTGTTGATGTTGACCGGAACCGGCGTTCCCTCGGGCAGCAGACTGGCGTGTCGTTTTTCTCCCAGCCGTTCCTTCAGTTCCGCTTTCGCCGCTTCGATGAGTCCGGGATCCTCCACCAGATCCACCGCGGAGGCCGCCAGCACCTGGGCCGCTTTCTTCAGAGCCTTTTCACCGTGGCTCCTGCCCGCGCAGGCCGCCACCATCCAGTTATGCCAGCTGGGACCCGGTCCCAGGCGGACGCCCAGCATAACGTAGGGCGCAAACCAGCTGTATTCCGACGAATCCGTCACCGCGGAATCGATCTGCCCAAAGGGCTCGATCCCCTGGACCCAGTAGGGTTCCTGACCTTCGCATTCCTGCATCTTCATCACGAAATCCTTTTCTTCCTCTGTAAATTCCACATCTCCCTGTTCTTCCAGATTCCGATAGACCACCTCCGCCAGGGCTTTGTTTGGGATCATCTCGTGAGCGGCGGTTATGTATTCCTTCTCCATGGTCACGCCGGCGGCCAGCGCCGCTCCCTCTGCGCACCGATCTACCCGGCGGATGACGTCCAGGACCATCTCGCTGTCCATGAATCTGCCCACCACCCAGAGATCGGCCCGGTCGGGCACCACGCTGGGAAATTCCGGGCCGGTCTCGGAAAACGTGTAGTTTAACGTATTGGCGCTCATTCCGCAGCGTCCGGGCTTGATGTGTTCCCGCAGCATCTCGATCCCGTGTCCGGTGAAGATCGCCGCGTCCAGGGCGCTCCTGCCATACCAGGGGGAATTTCCGTGGGACGTCTGTCCGCGGAAATGATATTTTACGTTGAAATAGGCCAGACAGTTCAGGTAAGAGGCCGCCGTATACAACATGGGATGCCAGTCCAGCACCGCATCCAGCCCTTCAAACAGCCCCGCATTGGCCATGACCGGCTTGCCGATGCACAGTTCCTCCGCCGGCGTGCCGAAAACCTTGATGGTACAGGAAAATCCAAAGCGATCCATGGCCGCCTTCAGCGCCGCGGCCGCCGCCGCGCCTCCCACGCCCAGGAGATTGTGGCCGCAGCCCTCCCCGGGAGCGCCTTCGCTGACAGGGTCCTTGCAGGGCACCGTCTTCTGCGAGAGCCCCGGCAGGGCGTCGTATTCGATGGAAAACCCGATCACCGGCCTGCCGCTGCCGTAAGTGGCCACGAACGCCGTAGGCATCCCCGCCGCGTTCTCTTCGATCTCAAAACCCTGCTCCCTCAGGAAATCTTTGTGGAGACGGCAGGCGTAATGCTCCTCCATGCCCAGCTCCGGTTTCTCCCAGATCTTATGAGCGATCTCAAAATACGCCGGGGAATTCTTCTCGATATAATCGAGCATGAAATCCTTCACTTCTTTTTTGTTCCATGTGGTCATAGCGTTCTTCCCTCCCTTTCACACGTTGACAGATTCTTTCTATCAATTCTTCTTCCCTGCGGTCCTGCCGAACATCTTCATCACGTCCTTGCCTCCGCAGACAGTGAAAATGACCAGCAGTACGGCGGAATATCCGATCGCCTCCACCACCGCCACATAGCCGATCCCATGGACCCGGAAGGCCAGCATGAAGATATAGTGGCAGATGATCATAGCGATCACCAGAGCCCATCCCAGCTTCCTGACAGAGGTCGTCGCCCCGAAACGGCCGAAGAATCCCGGGCCGTCCAGATCTCCCGTCAGACGGTTGTTCTCCTGCACCTTCAGCCCCAGCTCACGGTACGCGGTGCGCTCCGCCATTTTGTAATCCGCCTTCGTGGCCAGACTGACGATGATCATCAGCGGAATGGAGACCAGCAGTCCCACATGGGCGGCGTGCAGCCCGAATACCAGTCCGCCGGGAGTCCCGGTGACCGACCAGGCATAGAGCGCCCAGCCGATGGCGGCCAGGCCCCCGCCGATGCAGGACAACAGCGCGCCTGTGGTGGTGGACCGCTTCCAGAACCAGGCGCACATCACCGGTGCCAGCAGCCCGGAAATACAGATGGCCTGAGTCAGCACCCACAGCGGCACCAGATTCGGTACCCAGAGAGCGCCTACGGCGCCAACGGCGATCACGATGACCACAGAGCACCTGCTGGCAAAGAGCATCTGTTTCTCGCTGGCGTTCTTATTGATCACTTTGTTGTAAATATCGTTTGTCAGGATCGTCACGCCGTTCATGGCGAAGCCGGAACCGCAGGAGATGATGGTCATCAAAAGACCCACGATCAAAACAGTGCCCAGAGTGATCGGCGCGTGATTCATAGATACAAAAGCATAGATCGCGTCGGGAGCCAGATCCGACGGCAGCACCAGCGTTCCGTTGCTGGCCGCCACGGCCAGCGCCATTCCGCCGAAAAACACGGTGATGCCAAAGGCCATGCTGCCGGAACTCAGAAGCTGCGCATTCTGGCTGACCCGTGGCGTTTCCCCCAGATAGGCCTGCATGTAACAGTACGGATCTACCATAAAGAAGAGACACATGGTCAGGATCCAGACGCTGAAATCAGAAAACGTGACGCTGAGACAGTTGACGAATGTCTCCGGAAGCACGGTGTAAAATGCATCCACTGTCTCCGTGAAGCCGCCGGCCATTTTGAAGGCCAGGATCGTGAATATGATAATGCTGCCCGACTGAAGGATCGTCTGCAGCCACTGGGTCACCAGCGCGGAATACTGGCCAGCGGTGACCAGATAAGCGATAATGATGACCGCCGAGATAAATACGCCGATCTGGATCGACCAGCCGAAGGCTACGCGGAACACGATGGCGATGGCCAGAAGCTGCATCCCCACCAGAAATGCCGGCCGGAAAAAGGATATGATCGCCGCCGGTACCCTGATCCGCTCTCCGTAGCGGATGCACAGAAAATCAGTGATGGTGACGGCTTTGTTCTCCCGTCCGAAATTATTGAGACGGCGGACGAACAGCAGACAGAAAAAGACCACTCCCAGGATCGGAAAGATGGCTAGCCAGATGGAAGTCAGGCCCCCTCCGTAGCCGTATCCCGTCCAGCCCGAAACGCTGGCGCCTCCCACGCCTCCGCCCACAGCCGCCGCCGCGGTGAGCCAGAAGGGCGCGCCGCGGCCCGCCAGCAGGAAATCCTCCGAGGAGGTCGTCACCTTTTTAAATTTCATTCCTATGAATATAAATGCAATGATCAGAATGATGAGCAAAATACTGCTGAGCGTAATGATCGACATTGTATCACCTCTTTTTCTCACAGATAAATTGAAAGTAATTATTAAAAAACATTGCGCAATTACTCAGATTAAATTGCATGTTTTATGCCAAATATAAATAAATCGAATATTCCCACACTTTCCAACGACTCCGGGGTCTTCTGACGATCCGCCGCAGATGACGGCAACGCAGGAATGACTTGCCCGACGGCGGCGGAATCCCGGGATCTCCCGGATCTGCGTACAAAAAATAAAACGACCCGAATTTGACTCATATTCAAATTCGGGTCACTCTCTGACCTGCATCTCGATTCTCCGCCGGTCCCGGCTACTTTTTCTTCTCGTGCCAGCTCTCCAGCACATATTTCTGTATCCTGCGGCTGGCTCCCGACTGGCTGATCCCCAGCTGCTTCGCCACCTTGTAGCTGCTGCCCAGCTGCGCGTAAGCGGCCCGGACCAGCTGGCGCTCCACTTCCTCCAGCGCGTCCTGCAGCCTGATGGGGCTGTTGACGACGATGGGCTTCTGTTCCTTGGAAAAATAGACGCAGAATTCGGTGGGCAGCTCCGGCGCCGAGACCAGCCCGGAACGGTTGGTGACCACCAGCCGTTCCACCAGATTTTCAAGCTCCCTGATGTTGCCCGGCCACTGATAGTGGTAGAAACACTCCATCACCTCATAGGAAAATACCACGTTCTTCTGATACTTTTCATTGTTGTATTGGAGAAACGCCTCCGTCAGCGGCGCGATGTCCTCCGGTCTCTGCCGGAGGGCCGGGACCCGTACCGGTACCACATTCAGCCGGTAAAACAGGTCGCTTCGGAACCGGCCTTCTTCCATCATTCGCTCCAGGTTCTGATTGGTGGCGCTGATCACCCTGATATCCACGCGGATGGGCTCCTCCCCTCCGATGCGCTGGATCTCGCCGTACTGTATCACCTGCAGAAGCTTGGCCTGAAGCATCAGCGGCATATCGCCGATCTCATCCAGAAACAGAGTCCCGCCATTTGCCACCTCGATCAACCCTCGTTTTCCGCCCTGCTTCGCTCCGGTGAAGGCTCCGGACTCATAGCCGAAAAGCTCCGATTCCAGCAGCGTCTCAGGGATCGCGGCACAGTTGATCTTCACGAATTTCCCGTCGGCCCGGCCGCTGTGGATGTGGATGTAATGGGCGAGAACGCTCTTGCCCGTCCCCGACTCCCCCGTCAGAAGTACGGCGGAGTCCACCGGCGCTACCCGATCCAGCAGGTCCATCAGCCCCGCCATCTGACCGCTCCGATAGATCAGCTGCGGTCTTCCGCCCGTCAGTTCATGGGGCTCTTCCCGCCGCTGGAAAAAATCGTGAAGCAGTTTCAGCTCCTCCACCGGCCTGGCGTTGCTCACCACCAGAACGATGTTTCCCTCCTCGTCAAAGACAGGCGTGGAGGTGGTGATCGTCGTCGAGCCATGGGCCGCCTGTGTCATGGTCAGCTTCCTCTGTTCCTTGATCGCCAGGGCCACCACCGAGGGATAATACAGCTCTTCCTTTTCGATATCCTTCACATTGCGCTGCAGGATCTTTTCTCTGGGAATACCTACTCTCTCCTCAAATACCTTGTTCACAAACAGCGTGTTGCCTTTGCCGTCGGTGATGTGGATGCTGTCCGCCGAATACTCGCAGGCGGTGTGCAGGATCCAGTAATTCCCCTGCAGGGAACGGATCTGCCTACCCAGCCGTTCCAGCCCTTCACGGCTCTCCGCATCCGAGGGGGCCGCTCCCACAGCCTCGCACACGGCCGCGGCAAACGCTCTGTAATCCGCCTCCCCTAGGCAGCAATCGTCAACACTTTCCCACTTCTCTTCTTCCATGTCCGTCACTCCCCGCTGCCACTGCACTTGCCCACCAGAAAAACCTGTTGCGCGCCTGAACCGCCATGCCCGCCTAAGGGGACTGAAAATTCCGGCTATTGTATTTATAATACCGTATTGCAAAGCAAATTTCAACCTGGGATAACGAAAGGGAGACCTTATGACCCGTCTCTGTTTCCGGTCCCCCATACCCTGCGCTCCGCAAAAAAACAGAGACTGGATCTTCCCAGATACGGAAGCTCCGGCCTCTGCCGTGACAGATCTCTGCTGTGACTGATCTCTGTCATATAACACTGCCATAAGATCTTACTTGTTCTGCGGTCACTTCTTGTTCACGATGATCACCCGGATCTGCGCGCCGGAGGCTGCCGAGCGGTCGAAGTCGTAGTAGAATCCGGCGTTCTTCCCCGCCGCCGCTGCCGCGGACAGCGTGGTGAGCCTGTAATCTCCGCTGCTGTCCTTTTCATATACCTTGACGTCAGGCGAGAAGTTCCACGTGGTGCCGTCCGCCGTCACGGAATCCGAGGTGACGGCGGTGATCTTTGTCCCCACAGAAGTCAGATTGCGGATGTTGGTGATGGTGTTTCCGGCGCCGTAGAAGGCGGCCGGGCCTGTGTAGGCGCCCAGGCTGCTGTCCGGCGTGTTCAGGGTATGGACCACGCCGTCCACGTCGTAGGTGTAGCTGCCGGAGGTGCTCATGTCCCCGCTGCTGTTTACCGCGGACAGGACCACGCCGTATTCCAGCGAGTCGCCGGTCACATTGTCCAGGATCAGCTGCGTCACCTTTCCGTTCTCCGCCTTATAGTAGATCACATCGTCCGACTCCAGCTCCAGCCCCGATAAGCGGGCCATGGAAGTGGCGGTGTACGCTCCTTCATAGGTATCCAGAATACTTGCCGACGGGGAAACGGAGGCGCCGCCGATGGTCATGAGATCGCCGTTCACCTTTCCATACAGGCCGGTCTCAGAGACCCGGTTCACCTTCATCGCAGTTCCGGAATACTGGATGGAGACCGTGTCTCCCACTTTGATCCACGTTACGCCCACCGTGTACTCCGCTTCGCTTCCCAGAGGCGTTACTCCTTTGATATAGGTGGAAGAATATGTCTTTTTATTCCCGTCCTCGTAGCTCTTTGTCCCCGTCTCCGTCACATAGACTACGGCCTTCTCATTGACTTTGGAAGCGGAAACTGCGTCGGCCACGCCGCCGTCCCTGCCCATGAGCAGCGTCACCGCGTCGCCGATCTTCAGCGTGCCGCCGGAGGACAGCGCGGCGAAGGCCGCAGAGGATTCCAGCTCGTACTCTTTTCCGGACACCGTCACCGACGTGACCGTATCCTGGCTGGGAGAGGCTTTTTCATAGATGCCGGTCACCTTGTCACTGTAGGCCCAGACCATGGTCTTGTCTCCGGTATAATACAGGACGTCGTAGGGCTGCACGTCCGAGACGGAGGCCAGACTGCCGTTGCGGTACACCACAGCCGAGGAACCCACGCCCAGCGAACTCATCCAGCCCGTTCCGGTCGCGGTGTAGGGCCCGTTCATATTGTCGCTGATGATGCCGGCGTAATCCACCTCACCGCTGCTGTTCACCGTATAGCCCAGTGTTTCCGCATATTTCTGCGAACCGTCCTTCATATTTGTGCTCATAAGATTGTAAAGAAGATATACCGCCGCTTTTCGGGTGAGCGTGGTCCCCACGCCCCCGGATATGTTTTTGGAAAGTCCAATGCCCGCGTAAGTGTTCATCTGGGCATAGGGAAACGCCCCCTGAAAATCGCTCTGGGTATAGCCCAGCAGGATCAGCGCCGCGTTTACCGCCTGTTCCAGCGTCATGGTCCCTTCCGGCCGGAAAGTCCCGTCGCTGTAGCCGGACAGCAGCCCGCTGCTCACCGCCAATCGGATGTAAGGCGCGTAAACGTTGGTGGCGGCCACGTCTTTGAAGGGCGCCGAATACACCCCGGTGGCCACCAGATCCTTGTAGGGCGACGCCAGCACCAGCATCTTTGCAAATTCTCCACGGGTCACATTGCCGCTGAGGTTGTAATTTCCGCTGGAATCGGCGGAGATGATGCCCATGGACGCCATGAGC
>Ga0129308_1001484_pt1 | contig 24274 bp, 17 predicted proteins | sample L827metagenome_FD_94440 | JGI IMG/M metagenome (GOLD analysis project Ga0129308, IMG submission 94440) | Ring-tailed lemur group fecal microbial communities from Wisconsin, USA - L827 metagenome | ecosystem: Host-associated > Mammals > Digestive system > Large intestine > Fecal | place: USA... | reverse complement strand
TCACAGAAGAGGTCGCTGGGCTTCATTGTGATCGGAGTCAGCCAGCAGCGCTTCCGGGAACTGTGTGAGAATGTAGTGCAGGGAGATAGGGAAAGTGTCTTGGTTCTGGACAGGAACGGAGGCGAGCTGGTCCGGATCGGAGAACCGGATGAAAAGGTAGAGGAATATCTAAAAAGCGAGAAGTTTATCAAGCAGGATTACCGGGAGAGAGACGAGCATTTCACATATGAGGACTATGATATTGTCTGCAACCAGATGGAGGCAAATTCAAGTATCGTATGCAAGATCGTCCCGAAATACGGACTTCAGACGCAGGTTATGGATGTGGCTTATATGCCGGTCGTACTGCTTCTGGGACTTCTGGCCGGGCTGATGCCTCTGCTGGTTATTATATCTAATATATTTACAAAACCCCTTAGCCAGCTTAGTCAGGCGATCGAGAAGTTCTCAAAGGGAGACTTTGAACAGCAGGTGGAGGTTGTGACCAGTGATGAGGTGGGCGAGGTTGCGGCCTGCTTCAACCGAATGGTAGGCGATATTAAGACACTGATCGACAAGAACTATGTCATGACGATCCGGGAAAAAGAGAGCGAGCTGGCAACGCTTCAGGCGCAGATCAATCCGCATTTCCTGTATAATACACTGGATTCCTTATACTGGCAGGCGATGGAAGAGGGAAATGAGGAGATTGCTGAGAGTATACTTGCCCTGTCGCAGCTCTTCAGATTGGTCTTAAACCAGGGAAAAGAAGAAATTACGGTCGGGCAGGAGGTAGAACTGGTCTCACGTTATCTCCAGATTCAGAAGATGCGTTTTACAAAACGTCTGGTTTATGAGGTCGAATTGGATGAGGCGATTCAGAAAGTGAGAATTCCGAAGCTGATCCTGCAGCCTTTTGTCGAAAACGCGATCGTGCATGGGTTTGAAAATGTAACGACACCTTGTTATCTGAAGGTGTCGGCTAAGAAAGAGGAAAAGCATATCAGATTTGAAATCCGGGATACAGGTATCGGTATGCGCCAGGATCAGATTGATGCGATCTGGGAGGAAGAGCCTGACCGGTATAGAAAGCAGAGAATCGGAAGATATGCAATCAAAAATATCAGGGAAAGATTAGTATTAAGATACCGTGAGAATTTCGAACTGGAGATTCAAAGTGATGTGGGAAAGGGGACGACGGTTACACTAAGAATTCCGCTGGAGGAGGAGGAAGCGTAATGCCGCTGAAACTATTGATCGCCGATGATGAAGATACGATCCGCAGGGGTGTTGCAAAATACATACAACTTCATACGGATCGGTTTCATAAGGTTTATGAGGCTGAGAATGGTCAGGAAGCGATTGACATTATCCTAAAATATCAGCCGGACATCCTGCTTCTGGATGTGCAGATGCCGCTGAAAAACGGGATTGACGTGATGAGGGAAGCCGATAAGGCCGCTCTTCATCCGATCACCATAATTTTAAGCGGGTACGATGAATTTAAATACGCGCAGCAGGCGATAAAATACGGAGCGAAAGAATATCTGCTGAAACCGGCGCGGGCGGCCGATATACTGGCATGTCTGAACCGGTTGGCGGATGAATATTTTGGAAAAGAGCCATGCCGGACAGAGGAAGATATACAGGAACAGACCAATCATTTTATAAAGGAAGCCCAGGAATACATTGCAGAGCACTTTTCAGAGAATCTTACACTGGGAGATGTGGCGGAATACCTCGGGATATCAGGCGGGTATCTGTCTACCTTGTTTATGCAGGAGCTGGGGTGCGGCTTTGTTGAGTATCTGCAGGATATCAGAATAGAGCGGGCATGCAATTATTTGGAACAGAATTATCTGAAGACGTATGAGATCGCTTATAAAGTAGGATTCCGTGATGAAAAATATTTTTCCAAAGTTTTTAAGAAGATCAAAGGAATGTCTCCCAAAGAATATCGTACAAAGAATAAATAGTGGAGGATTGAGACAAGGATGAGAAAAACCGACTATTACATCAATGAAAATGATGAATTTATCATAGAGGATTACAACCAGAAGAAGCCGTTTTCAAGTTTCTTGCCGGCGGTTTCCGGGCTGTATGGAAAACCGATGTGGGCATATTATGTGAACCGCGGCCAGTGCATGGCAACCTTTGGTGTGAATAACAAGGATTATTCCATTATGGAATTCCAGCCGGCAAACAAGGCATATAGACAGACCGCACTCCAGGGTTTCCGCACGTTCCTTAAAGTAAAGAAAGCGAATGGTGAAGTGAAATTCTACGAACCATTCCGTGATATGCAGGCTGACAAAGAGCAGAAGATCAGACAGAGGATGTTGATCACATCCTATGATTTTAAGCTGGAAGACATCAATGAGACACTGGGAATCAAATGTCAGGTGACTTTTTGCACACTCCCGGGTGAAAACATTCCGGCGCTGATGCGCCGGGTGGTAGTTGAGAATATCGGAACGGAGCCGGTAACAGTGGAGGTGGCTGATGGGATTCCGGCGATCATTCCGTATTACCTGATCAATGCTGATATGAAAAATGAGAGTAATCTGCGCCAGGCATGGATGAGTGCAGATATGGATGAGGGACTGGCTTTTTATCGTATTAAAGCACTTCCATATGATACGGCAGAAACCGTATTGCTGGAAGGCGGCAACTTCTACCTGAATTTTGATTTTAAGGATGGGAAGCTGAACCAGTCGAAAACGATCGTTGATCCTTCGTTGATTTTTGGAAATGTGACCGACTTTACTTATCCGGCGGCGTTTTTGAAGGAGGATTTTGCCGTACCCGAGGAACAGGTGAAGGTAGGTTATACGCCTTGTGGGTTCGGATGCAAAACCATCTTTTTGAATGCCGGCGAGGCGGATACCACGGACACTTTAATCGGAAGTGCCCCGAGCTTTGGGCGCTACAAAGCGTTTCTGACTGAAAAGCTGAAGCCGGGATATATGGATGATAAGTTGCGGGAGAATAAAGAGCTGATCGAGCGCACCAAGAGACATGCATTTACATCCAGCAACTCTCGTGCGTTTGACCTGTACTGTGGACAGACATTCATGGACAACTACCTGCGCGGAGGATATCCGATTAAAGTCGGGAATGGAAAACACATATTGTATGTATATTCCCGGAAGCACGGCGATCTGGAAAGGGAGTACAATTTTTTCCAGGTAGATTCTACGAATTATTCACAGGGTAACTCCAATTTCCGCGATGTGAATCAGAATCGAAGAAATGATGTGTATTTCTTCCCGTTTACCGGCGTATCAGGGATTAAGACATTCTTCAATCTGCTGCAGCTGGACGGCTTCAATCCGCTGGTACTGAACGGGTCACGTTTTGAGATCGAGAATGAGGCAAGCGGCAAGGCTGTTGTAGAAGAGTATTTTGAAGGCACGCAGGCAGAAGCGATTGAAGAACTGATTTCCAAAGCATATACACCGGGGGCACTGCTTCTTGAGATGGAGCAGCTTCAGACAGTACCGAAGAAAGGAACCCTGGATGAATTTCTCAATGATCTGTTAGAACATAGCATTAAAGAGGATTATGCGACATACAAGGAAGGTTATTGGGTAGATCACTGGACCTATAATACGGACCTTCTGGAGCAGTTTAAGGCCGTATATCCGGATCAGATGACAAGGATTATGTTCGACGATGTGGATTATACTTATTATGATAATGATGAAGTGGTCGTGCCGCGCAGGAAACGTTATGTATTGACGGATGCAGGTGTCCGTCAGTATGGTGCGGTTCAGAAGATTCCGGCAAAAGAGGAGATGATCGCTAAGAGATGCTTCCGCCCGAATCAAGTGAGAACAAAGAAGGGGACCGGAGATATTTATCGTTGCTCACTCGCTTCCAAAATACTTCTGCTCCTGACCAATAAGATGGCATCGCTTGACGCAAAGGGAATGGGAGTTGAGATGGAAGGCAACAAACCGGGCTGGTGTGACGCCTTAAACGGGCTGCCGGGAATTCTGGGTTCTTCTGTCAATGAGAGCGCGGAGATACGCCGCATGGCAGTAATGATGAAGGGAATTTTTGAAGAAGCCGCGCCGGATACCAAAATCCTTTTGCCGTCAGAGGCAAAGACATTCCTGGATAAAATCGCAGAATTATTAAAAGAAAATGTATCCGGTATGGATTACTGGAAGGCAAGCAACGATGTCAAAGAGGCATATCGTGAATCCACGATTTTCGGTATTGACGGAGCGGAGGAAGAAATGACTGCTCAGGAAGCGGCAGGATTCATGGAAGCGATTGTGAGACGTATGGACGAAGGGCTTGCAAAAGCATATAACCAGGAAACAGGCGTCTATGATACCTATTTTATTAATGAGGCAGTCCGGTATGAGGTGCAGAAGGATGAAGAAGGAAAGATTCTTTTGAATTCAACGGGACTTCCACTGGTAGAAGTGACAGAATTCAAGACCAGACCGATCCCGCCGTTCCTGGAGGGACAGGTTCATATGATGCGCGCCAACCCGGAGGTATCCGGAAAGCTGCATGAGGCCGTAAAACGCAGCGGCATATACGATGAAAAGCTGGACATGTTTAAGGTGAATGCAGACATTATGGATGAGACCAAAGAAATCGGGCGTCAGAATGTGTTCCCGAGAGGATGGCTTGAGAACGAGGCTGTGTTCCTTCACATGGAATATAAATATTTCCTGGAGCTTTTGCGCAGCGGGCTGTATGATGAATTTTCACATTACCTGAAGACATCATTTGTCCCATTCCTGGATGCATCCGTATATGGACGCAGTATCTTGGAAAATTCTTCCTTTATTGCAAGCTCTGCACATCCGGATGTGAGAATTCATGGCGGCGGATACGTCTCAAGGCTGACGGGAGCTTCTTCTGAGATGCTGCATATGTGGAGAATGATGACGGTAGGTTATGAGCCGTTTGTACTGAATGAGGAGAAGCAGTTTTGCATGAAACTGGAACCGAAGCTTCCGGGCTGGTTGTTCACAGAGGAAGAAAAGGAAGTCTTCGTATATACAAAAGATAGTGAGAAGACATTTATTCAGCCAAAGAACACGTTTGCATTCAACCTGTTGGGAGATATTCTCACCATCTATCATAACGAGGACAGATTGGATACTTATAGCGAGGAAGCAAGGATTACAAAGATTGAGCTATATAAAGACGGAGAACTTCTTGCAGACATCGCGGGAGAGGTGATCCCGCCATTATTTGCACAGCAGGTTCGAAACGGTGAGATTGACAGGATCGAAGCTGTGATTTCAAAGTAGAGTAGGGAGGAGAATAGCGATGAGTAATGATATCAAGCAGATAATCGATTATGACAGAAACGGATTTGTCATTAACGGTAAGCGCGAATTCCTGATTGGCGGCGAATTCCATTATTTCAGAGTTCCGGCCGAGATGTGGGAAGACCGTCTTCAGAAAATGAAAGCGACCGGAGCCAACCTCATCTCCGTATATATTGCATGGAATATGCATGAGCCGGAAGAGGGAAAACAGAGATGGGACGGAGACTATGACCTTGACCGTTTCCTGACTTTGTGCGAGAAATATGGCTTTTATGTCCTGATCAAACCGGGTCCGTACATTTGCGCGGAGCTGGACTTTGGCGGGCATCCGGACGGGCTGATCAAAAAGGTTGCCAACAAAGAATTCCGCATCCGTATGTTGGATGAAAAATATCTGGAATTGTGTAAATATTGGTACAAATCCTGTGCCCGGCAGATTAATTCCCATTTGATCACGAATGGCGGAACGATCATTGCGGCGCAGGTGGAGAACGAGTATGATCACTTGATGGAATATGGCGAGGAGCCGATTTCCGTTGAAGATGCGGTAAAATATTTTATGTTCCTGAAAGATACTATGGAAGAGTACGGAATCAATGTTCCTAAATTTGCTAATGAAGCAGAGTTTCTGAGAGGCAAGGGAATCATCGATACACGTACCTATTACCCGAATATTCCGGGGCTGTGGATGTCGGAATATGAACGTTTTGAGGAAAAATTATTAAGCTCAAAAGAGACACAGAGCGATGCTCCGGTCATGATCCTGGAACTCCAGGCAGGATGGTTTTCACAGATTGGTGAGCCTACTTATGTACCGGGAGTCGATGTTGTCGAAGGCGTCTCTAAGAGTGTATTCATCACGGGAGCATCGATTGTAAACTACTATATGATGGTGGGCGGAACCACCTTCCCGTTCATGGGAGGACGAGGCGACGTTGCGCTGGGCGGATACGGCAACATCACAAGTTATGATTTCGGCGGTGCGCCGATTGGAGAGACCGGGGAACTGGAGAAAGAGAAATATTACTGGATTAAGGGCTTCATCCGTTTTGCCAGGGAATTCAATCATATTATTGCCGAGAGCGACGGAAAAGAGCTTGTGAAGATCATCGGCGGCGGTGAGAATATCGCAGTGCTGAATCACGATCAGGCATTCCTGGATGTTTCTATTGATCAGGCGTATGAGAATTTTACCACTTATCAGGAAGGAAATGAGGACGGAAGATTTTTCTTCGTACGTAATGTAGAAGAGGCGGATAAGCCGATTATCGTAAAGGTGCCGGAAGAAGTGAACGGACGTGAGTATATTTTCAGCACTACTGTGAAAGCAAACCAGACCCGTATGTTCCCGATTGCATTCAAGATTCCGAACAGCAGTGTAAGACTAAACTACTCTGTCTCAGAAATCTGGATGACTCAGAAGTACGGGAAGAAAACGGCGGTTGTGATGTATGGAACAGCCCTGACGGCAGGGGAGATGTGCATGAATGTGCCGGCAGACCAGATTACCGTAAAAGCAGGAAAGGTGAGAAAGTATGACATCGGAGGCGGCAATAGTATTGTAACTTATGTTCATGGAGATATGATTATTATTGAGGCAGCAGATATAACGTTCTTCATCATGGACGAGAAGAAGATTGGGCGTGTGGATACGCTGACAAACGGATTGTTATTCCACAATGCATATTATCTGGAACGTGTTGCTGAGACTGAAGAAGCGATTGCACTGACAGTGCAGGTCAAGGAGGATACGGATACTCAGTTTGCGTTCTATCCGATGAATACAGGTGAGACTCTGAAGAAAGCAGTGCTTAACGGAACCGAAATTGTATTGAGAGAACGCGCATCGGGTATGCTGGAGACTTCTTTTGAGACGGCAGTATTCGTGGACCGTCCGGAGGTTATATGGACTTCCGACTGGAAATACCTTGCGGACAGCCGGGAAATCCAGGATGCGTATGATGACAGTGACTGGAAATACCTTGAAAAGCCGATTTCCCTGGAAGAGGCGGATATGATTCAGCATGGTTACTATTGGTACAGAGCACAGTTTGAATTGTCGGATGATGCCGAAGCAGGATATTTGTACTTTGACCATAACAACACCGATCGATATCTGCTGTATATAAATGGAACTCTTGTGTTCCGCTCACGAAATAAATCTATTGACCGCCATAATGTTACGGCTGCACTTAGAAAAGGCAGAAACACCATGGCTGTTCTGTATGCGAATGAGTTCCATAATAAATCACATCCTCATGAGGGTGCTCTTGTGAAATTTAGTGGAATACTGAATCCAATGAGAATTGACGGGACATACAAGAACGGAGAAAAAATAAATGTTGTTGTTGAATCCTTCCGTGTGAAATTCCAGCTTGGCGGCTATAATGCAGGATATCATACACTGGAGTACAGGGATGAGGCATGGCAGAGCGCTCCGGATGTGGAGAAATTTGTGGTTGGAAAAGAAATGGGTCATGTGATATGGTTCAGACGCCATTTCACCTATCATCCGGGCGAAGGATACTCTGCACCGCTTAAGGTTGTTCCGATCAAGGCAGACGAAAGGCTTCTGATTTACGTAAACGGAAAACCGGTTGCGCAGTATGATATTATCGGACCACAGGAAGAATTTTATATTCCGGACTGCTACCTGAACGAGGATGGCGACAATGTGATAGCGATGGTTTTGGAGTGCCCCGGATTCTTTGAGGAAATTATGAGCGGTTATCGCAGAGGCTATATGTATAATCCAGTTGTACGTCCGTCTTATGTGTCTAAGAAAGTAGTCGTGACATTAGAAAAATAATTTATCATCTAATTGAATGTGAAATATAAGAGGTAAAAATATATGAGAATGGTAAACTGGGGTTCTTCGGGGCAGCAGGTGCCGGAGATCGTAGTCGGCTGTATGCGGATGGATGGTGTTTCCTGCGAGCAGGCGGCAGAGCTGATTGAAAAGGCGCTGGAAAACGGAGTGAGTTTTTTTGATCATGCGGATATCTATGGAGGCGGTGCAAGCGAAGAGGTTTTCGCCAAAGCGTTCAGGATGACAGGAGCGAAGCGGGAGGATGCATTTATCCAGTCAAAATGCGGGATTGTCCCGGGCGTGATGTATGATTTCTCAAAGGAGCATATCATCAGGTCAGTGGAAGGGTCCTTAAAAAGGCTGGGGACCGACTATCTGGATTCTTTGCTTCTGCACAGGCCGGATGCACTGATGGAGCCAGAGGAGGTTGCTGAGGCCTTCGATGAGCTGGAGGCAGCGGGAAAGGTGCGTTATTTCGGTGTGTCGAATCAGACCCCGATGCAGATGGAGCTCCTTAAAAAGTATGTGAAACAGCCGCTCATGGCAAATCAGCTACAGTTTGGCGTGGCACATGCAGGAATGGTAAGTGAAGGCTTCGAGGCAAATATGATGTCAGACGGAGCCGTAAGCCGGACCGGGGGTGTGTTGGAATATTGCCGCCTGAAGGACATTACGATTCAGGCGTGGTCGCCGTTTCAGTATGGGATGTTCGAGGGAGTATTTCTGGGAAATGAAAAGTTCCCGGAGCTGAATCGGAAGATTGATGAGGTTGCTGAGAAATATGGAGTGACGGGTACGACGATCGCGACTGCGTGGATCCTGCGGCATCCGGCGAATATTCAGGTGCTGGCAGGCACGATGAAGGTGTCCCGGTTTGAAGAAATCTGCAGGGCATCGGATGTCAGGCTTACGCGGCAGGAGTGGTATGAGATGTATATGGCGGCGGGGAATATGCTGCCGTAAAAGGGAGAGGACAGATGTACTGTCTGCGTGGAGTGGATATAGTAAAAGGCCGAGAAATACTCGGTCTTTTTTTTGTTGCCAAGCATACCTGAGTGAATGCCCAGTGGACATTCATCCCGGTATAGGAGACGAAGCGAATGTGCCAAGGCACATTCTTTTTATAGAAAAATATACGCAGTTATCAAATTTTATAATAAATCTAACATATTTGAAATAAACATGGTATTTTTATAATGAATCAAACTTTTTTGAAATATTTTACCGGAACATGGTGATATGTTTATTCTATGAAAATTATGCTGAAAGTGTCGCTATGGGATGAAAATATGACGAAAAAGATGGGAGAAATGAGAATGGAATTACGTGAACTTATGAAAAGAATCCACCTTCCGGAAAAGGCCAGGGAGATAGTAAAAAACTTTGATTTAGAAGAAGGAGAATTCCAAAAGTGGAAACTCTTATTTTATGAAGATATGAGAAAATTCCTGGAGGAGTGGGAAAAAAGTGATAATCATTTGCAGTGGGCTCTGGCTTTTTGCCTCAGGCTTGCCTGTGAAGTGTATGAAGAGTATCGAAAAGAGAAAATCACAGATGAAGTTTTTGACGCAACCTTTTATGATATTACGATCTGGTGTGAAGAATGTTACCGGAAGTATCAGTGTTATGGCCTGGAAGAAGTCAGGTGGATCGCGCTTTCAATCAGGATGGGATTATTCCGGCTGGGGAGGCTTCAATTTGAACCAATGATACTCCCGGAAGATTTGGCGGGAAAAACAGGTGTTTTAAAAGCAGGGACGCACGTTTTGAATGTACATATTCCCGCCGGAGAAAAAATGGATTATGAGGCTTGTATCGAGTCGATGAAGCGGGCGGAAGAATTTTTTGGAGGCACCTTTGAGGCATATGTCTGTGATTCCTGGCTTCTGTCACCGGTATTGAAGGAACTCCTCCCGGAGGCGAGTAATATCGTGCGTTTTCAGAATATGTTTGAAATTGTTAAAGTCCATCACAGATTTCCACAGGCAGAGCAGAGAATTTTTAAAGAGGTCCTTGCAGAGAAAGAGAAATACCCGGAAGACACGCTGCTCCAAAGAAGAGCGAAGGAATATATTCTTTCAGGAAATGATATTGGAATTGGGGTGGGAATGAAAGAAAGGTGATACGATGGATATAGAAACATGTAAATCTATGTGTTACAGTCTGGCTAAAGCTTACACTACAGGAGTACGATTATATAAAGATGAAACATTATTATGCTACTACTCTGTCTACCATATGGAACCGGATCCTCTGGGGCCTTATTTACATCAGATCCTATATGCCGGGCATGAGGCTGGAATTATAACGACTCCATTATACCAGTTTTATGCGTTTCTGACTTTGCGCCCGGGGCTTCGTGTAATTATAGGGCCAACACGTGCTTTGCAAGGAGAAGGAGAAGCGATGGATGAACTGTTGGCGATTTTACAGGTTGGTCAGGAGGAGAAGGAAAATTATGCAGGATTGTTGTGCAGTGCACCGGTAATCAGTGTAGACCGCCTGGCCTGGTTAATGGTATCTTTGGGGACGGTATTATTAGACCAGCCTTTTCCCATAGAAGAAGTGTGGATGGAGATACAGCCGGAAAGCAGTCAGCAGTCTGTCCAAATAGAGTATACGGAAAATAAGATGAATAATATAGAAGATATGGGTATATCTCAGGCGGTGAAACAGAGTTACAGATGGGAACAACTGATGATCTCTTACATTGAAAGAGGGCAGACTGCGCAGCTTCGGGAAATGTTCAGCGCTCCGCCTAAGGTTTATACGGGGCGGCTTGCTCATGACGGACTGCGGCAGATAAAAAATATGGGAATCTGTGCGGCAAACAGCGGATCCAGAGCGGCGATCCGGGGAGGACTGGCCCCACAGCAGGCTTTTCATATGTCCGATTTATATATACAGAAGATGGAGCTTATGAAAGATATTTCGACAGTAGAACGACTGATTCGGGAGATGCTGTTCGATTTTGCCGAGCAGGTGGAAAAATTACGATGCCCTACTGGGAATGAAAGTCAATTTTATCGTATGTGTGCTCAGTATATTTCCCGGAATATTTTTTCGATGATCCGACTGGAAAATATGGCGAAGGAACTTGGCTATACCAGAGCTTATTTATGTACCCGGTTTAAGAAAGAGACCGGTCTTTCTGTGACTCAATACATTCATCAAGCGAAGATAGAAGAGGCAAAAAGGTTACTTCAATTTAGCACCGGAGAACTGACCGAGATTGCCAGTCTGCTTCAGTTTTCCTCCCAGAGTCATTTTCAGACGGTTTTTAAGAAAATTGCCGGGGAGACGCCAATGGCCTACCGCAAGCGGATGAAAATCATAGAATAGATTGGAAACCAGGAAATATCTGAGTTGTATTTATTTAAAAATATAATAAATTGATGCATTTATTGAATTTTATAATAATTAAAAAATTTGAAATAAACCGTACATTTTTAGAATACCAGTTCAAACATGAATGATAAAATAATGGCGTATTGGATATCGAAAGAGTGTCTGATGTTATTGAAATATCTCGCTCCATAATGAGTGGTATATTTGCAGAAGCCGGTAAAATTCAGCATATGATATCAATCTACTATAATGAAAAAGGGAGGAAATGTGATTGAGAAGCTTCTGGGTAAATCATAGAAAGAGTAAGAAAATGAAAAAGAGACTTTTGAGTATTTTATTGTGCTCAGTAATGGCTGTTTCTTTGGCAGTGGGATGTGGCAGCCAAGAAAAAACAACAGAAAGCAAGGAAACGAAAGACACGGAGAAAACGAAGTTGACATTTTGGTGTCATGAAAATGAACCATGGTTCAAATCCTATGAAGCAATGGCGGATAAATTTGAAGACGAGTATCCGGAGTATGAAGTGGAAGTTCAGAGTTATCCATTTTCAGTATATGTAGAGAAAATTCAGACAGCACTTACCTCCTCCGGCGAAGAGTGCCCGGATATTATCGCAGTGTGGGGTGGAATGGCACCTTCTTATATCTCATCGGATGCCCTCTCACCGGTACCGGATGATTTTGTAAAAGAGCTTGAATCAGATTATATGGAACCGACATTAGGCATTTACCAGAAGGAAGGCTCCTACTATGGTGTGCCGATGGAGTATAACCTGGAATACGGCGGAATGATCGTCAATAAAAAATTATTTGATGAAGCAGGAATCTCCTATCCGGAGACATGGGAAGAACTGAGAAAGGTTTCACAGGAGGTATCTGTATCAAATGGTGACCTTGTTGAGATGGAAGGTTTCGAGATGATGGACGGCGATTCTTTAATCTGTAATTATCTCGCGATGATCCTTCAGCAGGGCGGCCAGTATCTTGAGGAAGACGATTCTGTGAACTTTGCAACACCGGAAGGTATCAAGGCGATGGAAGAAGTTCTCAGTATGATCGATAACGGCGAAACAGATCTTGAAAACCTTGTAAATGGCGAATACTGCTTCAACGATGTATACCAGGACAAAGGATTTATGGCTTCGGTAGGTTCCTGGGGAATTGGGGAAGGAACCACGTATGACCTTACATATGGTGAAGATTACGAATATGTGCCGGTTCCGCAGTACGGCGATCAGATGGGATTCGCATCTGAGACAGGCTGGGGGCTTATGGTTCCGGCCAACGGTGCAAATGTGGACGCGGCATGGGATTACATTCAGTTCTTCAGCCAGCCGGAGAATCTTGTTGAACATAATATTGCATGCAACCAGCTTCCGCCGAGAAAATCAATGTTGACCAATGAAACTTACATTGAAGCAATGCCGAACGTAACATTCTTATTGGACATCCTTCCGGAAGGACAGTGGATGGGACCGTACAATACATCTGATATGCGTAAGATCTTTAATGACGCTTTCCTCGATCTTTGCGAAGTAGAACCGGATAAGCGCGATATCGAAGGAACATTAAAAACAGCATCAGAGAAGATTTCAAATGAATGTAAAATTGGTTACTCAATGAAATAGCTTATTTGGGCAGAGGATTCAGAGATGGATTCTCTGCTTTTTTGGATTGAAAGGATAAAACATGAAAAATAATCGGTTTGTGGCCCTTGTTATGATTCCGAGTGTCATATATATGTTTATATTTGTAGTGTTTCCGGTCATTTATGGATTGGCGGTATCTTTTTTCGACTATAATCCGGCAAACAGCCATAATTTATTTCTTGGCCTGGAAAATTATAAAAGAATGTTTGCGGATGAAACATTTTGGCGGGCACTTAAAAATACGATCTTATTTGGACTGATCGCATTGGCGCTGAATTTGATCATTACTTTATTCCTGGCAGAAATTATTTCTCTGATTCCATCGAAAAAGCTGAAAACACTGTTTCGAACGGTCCTGTTCATTCCATGTATTGCGCCGGTTGTCGGGACTTCTATGATCTGGAAGCATGGAATCGTAGACACACAAGGGATGCTGAATCAGTTTCTGGGGCTTTTTGGTGTGCCGGCAAGAAACTGGTATTTGACTACATGGCCGATATTGGTGATCATTGCGGTATACACACTTTGGGCTGATATGGGATATAATGTGGTGCTTTTTTCAGCCGGCGTGGAGAATGTACCGAAAGAGTTTGAAGAAGCGGCAGCCGTTGACGGGGCGGGGCCATTGCAGCGTTTTTTGTTTATTAAACTGCCGCTTATGGGCAGGACTTTTGCGTTTGTAGCGATCATGACTATGGCAGACTATTTCCAGATGTTTACGCAGTTTAATATTTTTGTTCCCAGCGGCGGAAGAAATGAATCGGCGATGGTATTGACAAATTATATTTACAAAACAAGTTTTTCGCGATTTGATATGGGATACGCATCGGCACTGTCGGCAGGATTATTCGTCGTAGTGTTTACCGTGGCGATGATTCAGAACAGAATCATGCGTATAGATTGGGGTTATGAATAATGAAAAGTAAAAGAGAAAAAGAAAAAGTGACATATAAAAGTTATCATTATATCATTATCGCATTTTTGACTGTTTTTTGTACGATTATGATGTATCCGATGGCATGGACACTTATGACGGCTTTCAAGACAAATGCGGACATCCGGTTAAACCGAACGAAATTTTTCCCGAGAGAGTGGAGTGTGGACGGATTCATAACGGCCTTTGAAAAGGCGCCGATTGGGCAGTGGTTTCTTAACAGTGTTGCTATTACGGTAGTCGTAACACTTGCGGTTATTCTCACCAGTACCTTGATCGGCTATGTATTTGCAAAATATGAGTTCAAAGGGAAAAAGGTATTATTTATGCTTCTGCTTGCAACGATGATGATTCCGGGGCAGGTGACCATGATTCCCAGATATTTATTGATTCAGAAATTGCATTTGTTTAATTCACAGTGGGCGCTGATCGTGCCGAATGTCATCGGAATCTTTTCTGTCTATCTGGCGAAGCAATTTATTGAAGATGTACCGAATAGCTTATGTGATTCGGCAAAAATTGATGGAGCAGGGCCGATGAGAATTTACTGGCATGTTATTTTGCCCAATATAAAACCTGCGATCGGCTCTATCGGTATTTTTACGGCTATGAGAGCATGGAACGATTATCTGAATCCATTGTTAATGCTGAATGATATCGAGAAAATGACACTGCCGCTGGGTCTTGTGATATTCGACGGTCAGCGTTCGGCCGACCTTTCAGCGACGATGGCGGTTGCGACGATGGTTATGCTGCCGATGATCCTGATTTTCCTGGTTTTCCAGAAGCAGTTTATCAGAGGGTTGACGATGAGCGGGATTAAATAGTGAGGGTGTTTTCGTGTTGGATAAATTGTTGAATTTTATCGCTGTTTTTTGGGTGATGCTTTCGGAATAAGTGGCTCGCTTCGTATGGTTGCCCATTGTATAATAGTTGGGTTTAAGGTACAATAAGTTTAGAATTGACTTTGGAAAGCCGTGGGTTAGTTAGAAAGTGGTGAAAAGCGGTTGGAGGAAACTGTAAGGGAAAACTGGAATATGTAAGGAGACAAGAAAGGCCATGAAAAAGCTATGGAAAAGATTTGACGATTTATCAGGAAAATGTTATAGCAATATGATTGGTGCCTATAAAGATTTTGAAGTATGGAATGAAGCTTTTGGCATATTGCTGGATATTGTCAGTGAGGGTAGAGAAAAGGATCCCGAGTATGCGAAAGAGTTGGTGTATCTCGATGATAGTACGGATTTTGGACATGATGTATGCGGATGGCTGGAGGACTATCTGGATGAGCTTGATATGCGGGAGGAGCATGAGAAGCTTTTGAAAGTATGTGAGAAATTGCTTTCATTATTCCGCTGGGAGGAGGACAGTCCATCTGATTTGTATTTCCGTATTTCAGCTGCATTGGCAAATCAGGGGAAGTACAAGGAGGCGTTAGAGTTTTGTGAAAAATGGTATCAGAAAGACGCAGATAATATATGTGCAGCCACCGCTCTGATTTACGCCGGTATGGGAATGAAAGAATTGGACAGGGCGGAAGAGCTGGTGGAAAAATACATATCTGATAGCACGGAGTGTACGGAAGAGAATGATATTATATTTATCGCGGCGTCTGCTTTGTATAAAGTAAATGGAAATAAGAAGGCGGAAAAACGTGTCAATGAGGCTATTCAGAGATATGAGAAAGAGTTAGAGGAATTTTATTCCGGAATGGATGGGGAGGACGAGTTTGACTTTGATATGATGGATGAGGATCTTCCGTTTAATTAGATGAATTCGCTAAAAGAGAAAGACATATAAAGAATTTCCCTTGCATACATTGTAAAAACGATGATTGCAGGGGATTTTTTTGAAAGATTATATTGCGGAGAGGGCCGTGGAGATCGCCAATTATATTATAGAAAATAACGCAACGGTGAGGCAGACGGCGAAGCAGTTTGGGATAAGTAAGAGTACAGTACATAAGGATGTAACAGAACGTTTGCTGCAGATTAACGCTGCTCTGGCAGCCCAGGCGAGGACGGTGCTGGACCTCAACAAATCTGAGCGGCACATACGCGGTGGACTTGCCACCCGGGAGAAATATTTACATATGGAACACAAATAAGAAATGTGCGGGGCATGGGGAATGTCCCGCATTTTTGAATGTAAAAATAGTCGGATTTATTATGATGAGAATAGAACTGCGCTTTCCGGAAAACACTGGTTAAAACAGTAATAGTTACACAAAAGTGAAAATGAAATCTGGCAAAGAGTAGGTAAAATTGTGGCATAGGAAACATTTTCCAACATATTGCGAATAAAAAAACGCCGTGTTAAGATAGGGGTTAAGAGGTTGAATTATTTTGCTGTATTTAGAAAGAGTTCGTGAAAAATATGGTAATTTAGTTTTAGGTACAGAAAGAGTGAGGATGATGAAGGAAATCGATTACATCATATCGATAGCAGACACATTGAATATCACAAAAGCGGCAGAGAAAATGTATATCAGCCAGCCGGCATTGAGCAGATATCTGAATAATTATGAGAAAAAGCTGGGTGTGCTTCTGTTCGAACGAAATAATAAAGAATTGTCTTTAACTGCCTGTGGAAAGGTGTATCTTACCTATGCTGAAAAAATCAGAGGCCTCATTGAAGAAATGTTGCAGAAGCTGGAAAAGGGAAATGATGTTGTACAAGTAGGGCAAAGTCTTGAAATCAAAGATTTTGAATATCCTCTTGCCGTTGCGCGGCACAAAAATATTACGAAGGCTGCGGAGAGCATGTGTATCAGTCAGCCGGCATTAAGTAAATATTTGCGTAATCTGGAAGAGAAAATAGGAGTGATTTTATTTAAGCGTTCAAAAGATAAGATGCTCACGACGGAAAACGGAAAGATTTTCATTGAATATGGGAATCAGATTAAAATTCTGCATAGCGAGATGAAGCAGGGATTTTTGGTTTTGAAGCAGAGTAAAAAACAGGTGATCCGGGTAGGGATGCTTGTAAATACGCCTAAGATTGTGGAGCTTTTAGTTTATAAAAAACATTTTGAGATAGAGTTTCCGGATTACGAGGTTGTCTTTGTGGATATCAGTTATTCAAAAAATATAGAGGATTATGATTTTGTTATTGGTCCCTATTACAACCGGGAAAATTATCACAATATCAGTGTGAATCATTGTTTCTTACTGCTGGCTGTTCACAAAGACAAAGGGGATAAAATTGATCCGTTTACGCAGGAAAGAGAGGAGCTCCCTTATCCCTGGGTAGATTTGGAAAAACTGCAGGAGTTACAGTTGATCGTCCAAGGGGACGGATTCAGGATGAAAGAGCGTATTTGGGCCTTGCTTGAAGAAGCGAATGTATCATATACGATTCAGGGAAGCGTGCAAAACTCCGGCCTGGCCCTTCGGGCGGTAAGAGCAGGCGTCGGGGAAGCATTCGTGCTACAGGGGATAGAATATGGAGAAAAGACGGAAGGGGTTCGATTCTACTGTGTCGGGGAGCCATATATGGTTTCTAGTCTGTATTTGATCTACAAAGCCGGTATGGAAATAGATGAACCTAAAAAGGTATTGCTGGAAGGTATGATTCGAGTATTTGATGATAATGTAATAATTTAGTAAGTCAGAAAATGTTTTATTTAGAAGGCATGGCATTATAACTTTTGAGTATGATGTCATGCCTTTTTAGCATTTGAATCCACCTAAAATGAATGATACAATTCTGGAAGATGAGCGAAATATAGACACGATTAGACAAAATGAGTCTGATTTAAGTAAAAAACGGCAAATAGACTGCATAAATATATGGATGGTATATATAGATAAAAATTATAAAAAGGAGAAAAAGAATGTCTATAAGGATTGATTATGAGAAATGCATTAATTGCAGGATTTGCTACGAAAGGTGTCCGGAGGGGCTTTATGGATTGGACGAAAACGGAAAGGTATTTGTAAAATATCCGGAAGAGTGCTGGCTCTGTGGTTCCTGTCAGATGGACTGTCCGGTTCAGGCAATTCGAGTCAGATACAGTGTAAATAACAAACCAATGTTTGTTTAAAAGGAGAGAGAAAGATGTATCAGGTAGAATCATTTCAGACGGAGGTTCTCGTGATAGGAGGCGGACTGTCCGGCTGCATGGCTGCGATCAAAGCGAGAGAGCAGAATGCGGAAGTAATCGTGCTGGAAAGCGGGAATACTTATCGGAGCGGAAATGCAGGCTCAGGCGTGGACCATTTATACAGTTATGTACCACCGGTGCATGAGGTAATCGGGTATACAAAAGATGAGATGAAAAGGGACATGGAAAAGGTTGCCATGTTTCAGTTCGGAATCGGTTATAAGGAGATTATTGACCGTTTTGTCGAGACCAGTTTTGAGAGAATTACGTCTCTGGAGAAGTATGGGATCAAGATGCGGTTTGAAGACAGCCATTTAAAGGATGGCTTCCGACTGATACCGCAATTCCATTCCACGCCTACGAGTATTCATTTTGAAGGCCGTGATATCAAGGTAAAACTTACAGAGGAAATGAAAGCACAGGGTGTGCGGATTATGAATCATGCAAATGTGGTTGAAATCATGACGGACGATGCCGGAGGCGCTGTCGGTGCGATTGCCGTATCGACGAGAGAGGACAAAATCATTGTTGTGGAAGCGAAGAAAACCATCATCGCTACTTCCGGCGGGCTGGGGCGGCTTGTTCAGCCAGCCAATGCCACCTGCACCGGATTTGACAAGGCGAGTACGCCCAACAGTGGATTTGGGGTTACGCTGGCAATGAATGCGGGAGCTGAAGTCACGAATCTGGAATTTGTTTTCAACGATTATGGAATGGGATTTCTCGGATATGAATTTTGCGTCGGAGCTCCGGGCGGAAGCTGGTGGCCGGCGGGCCGTGCGGTTGACGCAGAAGGCAATGTGATTGTCGAGAGAGCCGTAGATTATGATATTAACGAACCGGATTACAAAGAAAAGTACATAGAACAGATTCGGAAGTACCATCGTCAGAAAAAGGAAATGCAGGACCTTCTCAGGCAGGGAAAACAGATGTATCTGGATCTTTCCGAGGCGACGGATGCGGAGATTGATTATATCAAATGGTGCTTCGCACATGAGGGGAAATGTTGGCTGTATCTGAGAAATCTGGAGTATGACAAGGTAGATTTACGGTCTGTCAGGATTCCTTTCGTGATGAATAAAAAGGTGTCTGTTCACGGTGAGAGTACCGGTGTTCTTGTGAATGCGAAATGTGAGGCCACGATTCCCGATCTTTATGCGGCAGGAAATGCGATGGGAGCCGGCGGACAGATGGTTGCTCCGGGTGCGGTTGTGTTTGGCTGGGAGGCCGGCATGCAGGCCGCTCTGGCAGCCGGAAAGATGCGGGAGATTCCGGGAGGCAGCAAAAAGCAGATCCAGCATGTGGTTTCCCGGGCGGAAAACTATAGAAAGAACTCTGACGGGGAAAGTTGGCAGGATATGGAGAAGGCATTGCAGAACATTGTGCAGAACCTGGCGATGATGCCGTTTGAAGATAAGAAAATGGATGATGCATTGACTTTGGTGCGCGCGTTGAAAAATACCGGGTTTTATGCGGCAGACGCACATGAAGTTTCCCGTTGCTTTGAAGTGTTGTCCTTGATCGAAACTGCGGAGGCGGTATTCGAGGCAATCAAGCTGCGGAAAGAGAATTTGGGCGCTTTCCGGAAATTGGGTAATCCGGACATATCAGACCATCTGACATATGATGAGGATGGGGTAATGAAAGGTACGAAAATTTACGGCCTGTACCGGTCGGAGAGCGGAAGCCTGCTTTACAATGAGCATATTCCAAACGGAAATTAATATATGCTAGAAAAGGAGAAAGTTATGAAAAAGAAAAATCGATGGAGACGCTGTCTTTTGGCCGGACTTTTGGCAGTAGTATTACTTGCACTTGCGGCCTGCGGCAGCAGTTCTGATGAAGCTTCAGAAAAGACAGAGAAAACAGAGGACACAGAGAAATCTGACGAGGAAAAGGTTCTCAATGTTGGGGTATCCAGCATTAAAGACGTACCGTTTAATCCATACTATTTCGGAACAAACGGGGAGCAGTTTGTTCCTCTGTATGATTCACTGATCGCACTGGAGGACGGAGAATTTGTACCATGCCTTGCGGCAGAATGGACACTTTCCGATGATAAGACGTCCATGACAATGACCCTGCGTGATGATGTCTATTTCCATGACGGATCTCAGATGACGAGCGCTGATGTCAAATTTACCTTTGAATATTATAAGAATGAGAATTCCGCACATTCGGAAAGTGGAAAATACCAGAAGTATATTGATACCATCGAAGCAGCAGACGAGTACACCGTTGTATTTCATTTTACACAGCCATGTACAGAGTTTGAGTATATTTTCTCAAATGCAAGTAACTTTGGCGGAATCGTTCTTCCGAAAGACTATTTTGAAAAAGTCGGAGAAGAGGGTTATGCGGCAAATCCGATCGGCACTGGACCGTTCAAGCTGGAAAGTTTTGAGCCTGGAGTACAGATGGTTTATGCTGCCAATGAGGATTATTGGAAGGGCGCACCACAGTATGACAAGCTTGTGATCAGACAGATTTCTGAGGAGAGCACCATTGTGGCTGAACTTCAGACAGGCGGACTCGATTTTGCTGCGCTTAATGAAAGCAGCGTCAGCGTACTGGAAAAGGATGACAACGTATCTGTTGACAGAGTGCCTTATGATTCTACCTGCGGTGTTTTTATGGATGGAACTTATAAAGACACAGGGGCAGCCACACAGAGCTTAGCTGTGAGACAGGCGATGAGTCTTGCGATCAACAAGCAGGAGATTGTGGATTCTTTATTTAATGGAAATGCAGACGCCCCTGCAGTATGGGGAATCTGCCCTGATACACCGGGCTATGACGGAAGCCGTAAAGTATCGGAGTATGATCCGGAAAAGGCAAAGGCTTTGCTTAAAGAGGCAGGGTACCCGGAGAAGTTTGCAAATCCGACAGTGAAGTTCTATGTGTCAGATACGAAATCCTACGGGATGGATCTTGCACAGGTGCTCGTAAATTACTGGGAAGCTGTGGGTCTGCAGGTTGAGATCACTGCCAGTGATACGGCCACTATTTTCTCTCAGAGAACTTCGGATGAGTTTGCGGGCTCGATCTATTACTGTGACCCGCCGGTTAAATATAGTATTGATGATGCAATTTCTATGGAATTTACAAGCTACAGCAGTTTTGCACTGACGTCCGGAAATGATATTGTTGACAACGGAGCAAAGCAATTATTGTCAACCGATATCAAAGACCGCGGCGCACTCGCGAATCAAATCTGGGATGCTATTGATGAGGAATGCGTGTGTCTCCCGATCGTATGCCCGAGCCAGGGATATGGTGTGAGTGAGAAAGTTGCGGAGTGGAATTCAAATTATGGATCACACTGGTCTGACTGGTTTTATTCATTTGTATTAGATTAAGCTGAAAAAATCTGTATTTAACCAAGATGAAGGTCCATCGGACTGTCACTCAGGTATGCAACAGAGAACCCTCCGGCGCGTTGCTGCGCCGGAGGGCTCCTTGCATGATTCAGGTATACAGATCTTTAGGATTTGTGAAAGGATTGGATAATGAAGTATTTTTTGAAAAAAATATTGCAGGCAGTCATCACGCTTCTTCTGGTGTCAATGATTGTATTTGTGGCGGTTCGTGCCAGCGGCGACCCGACAGTCAGTCTTCTTCCTGCGGACGCGACGAAAGAGGAGCGGGAAACGCTGGCAAAACAGTTGGGACTGGATCAGCCTCTTCCTGCGCAGTATCTTTCGTTTATGAAAAGTACGCTTTCCGGAGATTTGGGGACCTCGTATTCCAGTAAACGCCCTGTAATTACCATGATCCGGGAAAAGCTGCCGTATACATTAACGTTGGCGATTTCCTCGGTGCTGATCGCATTGGTGTTGACGGTGCTGTTGGGAAGCATCTCTGCGTTGAAACGGTATTCTCTGGCAGATCGGATCATCATGGATGCGGCAGCATTTTTTCAGGCGACGCCTTTATTTTTTGCCGCAATTCTTGCGGTAGAGTATCTGGGAGTAAAATTAAAGGTGTTGCCGGTTTCAGGATATGGAACGCTGTCCAACATGATCCTTCCGGTGGGACTTCTCAGTCTGTCGATTGCGGCGGATATGACAGTCCTTCTCAGGAATAACATGGTGGCTGTACTGGAAAGTGATTTTATAAAATACTCACGACTCAAAGGGCTGGCAGAATATAAGACAATTCTGAAGCATGCGCTGCGAAACTCCGTTTCCTCTGTTCTTGCTCTAAGCTCTTTCATTTTTGCTCATTTAATTTCGGGAAGCATCATTATTGAGTCGATCTTTGCATGGCCGGGGATAGGAACGCTTTCTTATACTGCCGTAATTAAGAGAGACTTTCCGCTGGTACAGGGAATCGTTCTTATTCTTGCGGTTTTTATGATTCTACTGTCATTCCTGATGGATTTTGTCACTGCGCTGGTTGACCCGCGGCTGCGGAAAGAAGATTAGGAGAAGCTTATATGAAAAAGAAAACTTATAGAAAGAAAAATCGATTTCCGTATCTTGCGGTGTTTTTTATTGTGCTGTTTATCTTTAACGGTGTTTTCGGAGGATTTTTTATCCTTCATAATCCTACGGAAATGGATCTCCTGAATAAACTGAAACCGCCGTTTTTTCTGGAAGGCGGAAGTTTGCAGTATCCCCTGGGCACGGATGAATTGGGCAGAGATATTCTGAGCCGGATCATTGTGGGGGGACGTATCTCGCTGATCGTTGTTATTTCCGCCATAACGATCGGTTGTTTTATCGGAGTCACACTGGGAATTTTGTCCGGATACTATGGAGGGATTGTGGAAATAGTGATCGGACGTCTGACGGATGCTGCTCTTGCCTTTCCTTCGATCCTTCTTGCGCTTCTGCTGTCACTGAGTATCGGGACCGGCGTGAAATCTGCGGTGATTTCCATCGCATTTTCCATTTGGGCTAAATATACCCGGACCATTCGCGGGGAAGTAAAAGTGTTAAAACAGCAGAATTATGTGACACAGTCCAAGATCATGGGAGCCTCGGATATGCGGATCATGCTTCGCCATATCCTTCCCAATATCATGGATATGATCATTGTTATGGTGACAATGGAAATCGGAAAAGCGATCATACAGGAAGCCTCGTTAAGCTTTCTCGGGCTGAGCGTTGTACCGCCGATGCCTTCATGGGGACAGATGATCTCAGACGGAAAGACGTATTTCCTTACCGCCTGGTGGGAGTCCGTATTTCCGGCGATTGCAATTATTATAACAGTCATTTCGTTCAGAAGGCTGGGAGACTGGATGAAAGCAAAGAAGGGAGGCAATGTTTATGAATAATGACCGGCTGTTAGAAGTAAATCATGTAGTCGCTGAAATGCCTTCCGATGATGGTGTCGTTCATATCCTGAATGATATCAGTTTTTATGTTGCACAAAAAGAGTGTTTCGGTCTGATTGGAGAGTCCGGCTGCGGAAAAAGTATGACCTCTCTTGTGGTTCTTCATTATGCAGATCGTGTCGGGCTCCACATTGTACAGGGAGAAGTGGTCTTTGACGGAAAAAATATTACGGGCTATGGAAAAAGACGGTTGAAGAATTATAACGGGAAGGAAGTTGCTGTGATTCTGCAAGATCCAATGGCCGCGCTGGATCCGCTTTATCCGGTGCTGGATCAGATGACGGAAACTATTATGGATAATGGGAAAATAAGCAGAAGTGAAAGTATATCCAGGGCAAAAGAAATTGCGGCGCGGCTTTCCATTCCGGAAGAGAAACTTTATTGTTATCCATGTCAGCTCAGCGGCGGTATGTTACAAAGGATTGTCGGAGCGATTGCTATCAGCTGTCATCCCAAGCTGATTATAGCTGATGAGCCCACAACAGCTCTGGACGTGACGATTCAGCTGCAGTATCTGAAGCTTCTGAAGAAGATTCAGAAAGAATCGGACACAGCGATCATCTTTATTTCTCATGACATAAAGGTGGTTTCCATGATGTGCGATCGGATTGCGGTCATGTATGCCGGTAAAATTGTTGAGACGGCAGAGAAAGAGGAACTGTTTTATCATCCGAAACATCCGTACACACAGGCGCTGCTTGCGGCTGCCAATCTGGAAGGTGTGCCAAAGGAACGCTATGAAACGATTGAAGGACAGCCGCCGCAGCTTTTGAATCTGCCGGAGGGGTGCGTTTTTGCTGACAGGTG
>Ga0129308_1001482_pt1 | contig 24293 bp, 24 predicted proteins | sample L827metagenome_FD_94440 | JGI IMG/M metagenome (GOLD analysis project Ga0129308, IMG submission 94440) | Ring-tailed lemur group fecal microbial communities from Wisconsin, USA - L827 metagenome | ecosystem: Host-associated > Mammals > Digestive system > Large intestine > Fecal | place: USA... | reverse complement strand
CAACAAAGGAAGGTATTAAAAGTTATGGAAAACAGATTAAACACTTTATATAACGACCCAATGGAAATGACTCGGGCAGAAGATGAATTTTTTTATCAGTTAGATCTAATTGAAAGAGAAAAAATTGGCATATCCATAGGAGAAGAAAAAGGTATCCCAATTGGTGAAAGACAGTTGATGGTTAAAATATTAGCTGCTAAATTCGATGGCCTTTCTCTTGATGCCAAAAAAGCAGTGATGGAGGCTTCTGCGGAAGTTATTGATCAGTTATCAAAGAAAATATTTGATCTAAAAGATGAGCGTGAATTAATGGCAGTCATTCACCCACAACAAAATTACGAATAACATGAACTGCCTGGAAATTTAGCTTTAAAAGAGGATAGTATTACTTAAGAAAAATTTTAAAATTTTTTGAAGATAATGTTTTATTTTCCCTGGATATATAGAGTGAGGAGACAAAATTGCAATTTTTCACCTACTAATATATGATCACAGGAGGAATGAACAGAACTAATTAGAAGTTGATGCTTTGTCTTACTTGTGCAATGCAAATGAGAAACAAAGAAAGGTATTAAAAGTTATGGAAAACAGATTAAACACTCTATATAATGACCCAATGGAAATGACTCGGGCAGAAGATGAATTTTTCTATCAGTTGGATCTAATTGAAAGGGAAAGATTAGGTAAAGAAGAAGGCATATCCATAGGTAAGGATATAGGTAAAGAGGAAGGAATATCTATAGGCAAAGAGGAAGGTATCCCAATTGGCGAAAGACAGCTGATGGTTAAAATATTAGCTGCTAAATTCGATGGTCTTTCTCTTGATGCCAAAAAAGCAGTGATGGAAGCTTCTGCGGAAGTTATTGATCAATTATCAAAGAAGATATTTGATTTAGAAGATGAGGAAGCACTGAAGGATATTATTGAATGAAAATAAATGTAGAAATAATAAAACGACAGAGTTGATTCTCTGTCGTCTGGAAATTAATCCTTTGATTTTTTCATTAATAATACAGTGCAGCATAACCCTAATAACGCAACAATAGCGGCAACTACATATACGTTGGCATAAGCAGCAGTACCAAGTTCAGGGTGAACAAAATTAGCTGCAATTTGAGGTCCTACCAGAGAACCGATGGCATAGGCAAAGAACATGATACCATAGTTCATTCCCTGATATTTCATACCAAATTTTGATGCAGTTAATGGTGGGAAAACAACAAGTACACCACCAAAAGAAGCGGATAAGATAATTAAGAAAAGAGTGAAAATTGCATATGAACTTCCTGCCATTTTTAACCCCATTAAACTTAAGGCTGTTAAAATCAAAATCATGGCCAAGGTTTTTGCGGCACCAATTTTATCGCTTAGTTTTCCAATGGCTAGACGACCGACAAGATTGGCCAGAGCGTTAATTGCAACCAAATTGCTGGCTTCAAGAGCTGTAATGGATAATTGTGTTTGAGCAATGGTAGATAAAGAGCCGACCATCATGATTCCTGCCGTACTGGCAAAGATAAACAGAATAAACATAATCCAGAATATAGATGTTTTTAACATTTCTCCTGACGTAACATCTTTTACAGTACTGCTTGTTGTTGTTACGGGATTATAACCAACAGGGGCCCAATTTGGATCAGGTGCTTTCATGAATGAAGCGGCAAGTACAGCAGCAACTAAGAAGAAAAGACCAAATACCATAAATCCTTTCTGACCTATATTGTTACAAAGAATTGCCCCTACCTTAGCTAAAGTAAAGGAACCAGCGCTTGTGACACAAAGCAAAACGCCGGAAATGGTACCTTTCTTTTCTGGGAACCATTTTAAAGCTGTATTAAGTGTAGGATTGTAGATTAAGCCGTTACCGATACCAACAATAACACCAGTAACTAAGTAAAGCATAGGAATAGAAGAAACAAAGGCGGTCATTGTCCATCCGGCACCGAAGATGGCACCACCAATCATCATAACTAATTTTGGCCCTACTTTATCAACGATTTTGCCGGAAATAATACCAAATCCAGCCATACAGATCTGGTTAATCGTTAATGTTAAAAGTACTTGCGATGCAGTTCCGCCTGTCGCTTCCTGCAATGTTTTTACGAAAACAGAGAATACTGAAATCGCACCACAACAGAAAATAGTGACTAAAGCTGAACCGAAGATTAATGAACGATTATCTTTTTTCATATTTTTTCTCCCTTTTTGATATTTTCGCGAAACAATTATCATATGTTCAACGCAAAGATATTATATATGTGATTTACTTCACAATCTAATACTAGATTTTTATGAAAATCATAGAAAAAATCTATGAATTTGATATAATGAAACAGGAAGAAATGGGGAATGTGCGATGAATCTGAATCAATTATTGTATTTTAATAAGGTGGCTGAATTAGGTCATGTTACAAAAGCGGCAGAAGCGTTATATATCTCCCAGCCAAGCTTAAGCTACGCTATTTCAAAATTGGAGAGTGAACTGGGAGTCCCTCTGTTTGAGCATCAGGGCAGAAATATTACTTTAAGTATTTATGGCCAAAAATTGTATCAATACACGCAAGAGGCGATAGAAATATTGGATGAGGGTATGAAAGAGGTTCACAAAATGGCCAATGAGGCCAGCGGACATATTAAAATTGCCTGCATTAATACAGTCGCTGGCGATTTTGTACCTGCATTGATGGCAGAGTACTTAAAGCAATATACAAACACAACATTTGAAGTGAAAAGCACATCAACACTGGAAGTCATTCGACTTCTAAAGGAAGCGAAAGCGGATATCGGATTTTGTACGGAAATTGAGGATGAAACAATTAATTTTGTTCCTTTATTTACGCAAGAGTTCGTAGCAGTTGTACCCAAGAATCACCCTTTAAGCAAGTTAAGAAAAATGAAAATTTCACAGTTGATGGATTATCCTTTGATTGGCTACACGAAAAGCCTGCCTATTGCTAAAATGGTTGATGCTATATTTGAGGATGCGGATTTAAAACCTGATTTTGTACAGAGGCATGATGATGAGATTATAATAGGCGGAATGGTGATGCAGGGATTTGGTGTTGGTATCGTCGCAAATACACCATTTTTAAAACAATTTCCGTTAAAAATCATTCCTCTGGATATTGCGAATAGGGATATACGACAGATTCATCTTGCTTATGTTAAGGATAAATTCAGAAGCTACAGTGAGGAAAAAATGATCTCCTTCATATTGGAAAGAAAGAAGGCATAAGCTGATTCAAATACCTAATTGCAAAATTCACGGAAGTATTGAAATTTTAAAGCATTACTTTTCTTTGAAAATAGATTGCTGACAATGGAGCAAATGCTTATTTAAAGAATGATATTTTATTAATGCGATGATTAGGGAAAGAATGAGTAGCATACCATGAATTTGATAGGTTTGGTTGTTCTGGAAAAATAGGTACTATGTGCATAATAATTAGGATTAAAAGGCATAGATATAAACAATAATGTTTATTGAGCAGTGAAAGCGAACTGATCCATAGATTCCATAAGGCTGCAGGCAATCCGGCAAGAATAAACATATTTAAAAAGGCACGATGTAAAAGAAATGGAATTTGTGTAGTTTCAAATGATACCACTGGGAATACCATGATTTGTTTTATCATCCATCATCCATGCAAGCAGTGCAGTTATTATTAAAACAATGGCTTCGTGAACAATTAGCTAGTATTTATTAGAAAACGACCGAAGCAGTCCGGTGATGAGAATTATCTGGAGTACTATCTTCTTTTTGGAAGACGGCAGATCCTTTAAGCCATAAAGCATGTAAATATAGCCAAATGTCATAGGGACTAAAAGTGTTTTTGTGTTTAAATAGAAAATCCAGATTAGTATAGATAAGGCATTAGTTAATGTATAGATCATAAGTTATGCCTCATTTCATATTTATCTTAGCATGTCAAAATAGAACTGTTGTTGAAATTGGACTAGAATGCAATATCAGATTATTGGCTTTAATTTGTAGGATATGAGTCGTCAATATTTTTTATTTTACTGAAAATAAATGAATTGGTGATTGTTTATGTGCTATAATCGCGCTGAGGTGATGAAGATGGATATAAAATTAGTAGCGGTAGACATGGATGGAACATTCTTAGATTCCAAACAAACTTATGATCGTGCAAGATTTATGAAAATTTATCAGAAAATGAAGGCACAGGGTGTGCATTTTGTTGTGGCAAGCGGCAATCAGTATTATCAGCTGGCGGGATTTTTTGATGAAATCAAAGATGAAATCGGCTTTGTCGCAGAAAACGGTGCCTGGGTAAGAGATGGTCAGGAAGAAGTTTTTGCGGTGTCTATTCCAAAACAGGATGTTCAGGATATTACTAAAGCAATTGCCGAAGTTGATGAAGAGTTCGGGTTATTGGGATATGTTCTCTGTGGTAAGCAAAGCGGCTATGTTTTAAATTAGTATGAAGAAAAATATTATCAGATTATGCAGCATTGGTATACACGCCTGGAAAGAAAAGAAAACTTTGATTCTATAAATGATGATATTCTAAAGTTCGCAGTCAATGTGCGTCCTGAGGATACTTATGAAGCCTTTGCAAGGATTGTTAAAAAGGTAAATGGAAAGATTACGCCGGTAACTAGTGGCCATGGCGCTATAGATTTAATTGTCCCTGGGCATCATAAGGCACATGGTATTGAGCTGCTTGCCAAACGCTGGGGTATTTCCATGGATCAGTGTATGGCGTTTGGCGATGGTGATAATGATCTGGAAATGTTAAAAAGTGTAAAGTATGGTTATGCGATGGCTAATGCCAGTGAAAGTGTTAAAAATGCAGTAACATTGCGTGCTCCAGACCATGATGAAGCGGGAGTGTTGCAGGTACTTGAAGAGATTTATAAATAAAAAACCGCTTAATGCGGTTTTCGTTTTCAGTGAGTTAACGGTTAAAAATATATTGAGAATAAAAAAGATAGCTAACTAAAATATTGATTAGCTGAATGTACTTATAGAAATACAGAAAACAGCCTCTCATGCAATCAGTGGACTGTTTGGCTGTTAAGATTGCAGCCTAAACAGAGAAACAATATTCTAGAGTCCGAAAATGATGTATGATGCATGCGCAATGTTGTCAATTAGAAGCTTTACAGCTTGCCTTGGGGCATCATCAGAAATCAATTTTGTAAAGATGACATTGCTTAGGCTTTTCAAAGTCCGGATATTCCCTTTCAAAATCCTGAAGATAGGTAAAATGAAGTTTTTCAAGAATTCGGCAGCTTGCTAAATTTTCTAAAAAGCAGTCAGCGTAGATGGTTTGATAGCCATCTTTTTTTAGCTTTTTTAAATAGAGTTCACAAGCCTTGGTTGCATAACCATGGTGCCAGTAAGCTTCATGCAGCAGGTATCCCAGCATACCATTGCCATTTCCCAAATCATCGCATTCAATCAGACCAATCACTTTGCCATTTAGCAAAATAACATCGCTGGTTTTCATAAGTTCTTCAATCAACTGGTTAAGTTGTAACTGATTTTTTACAGGATTAAAACCAGCCATTAAGGTAACATGGGGATTGGAGTAAATGGGATACAGCGCAAAGTTATCTGTTTTTTTCAGTGGCCGAATTGTAATTGTCATGTTGTTTCACCTCGATGACATTATATAATAAAAATGCTTATTAAGCAATCTCGTGAAAATGTTAGCAAAAGCTAACTAAAAAGTGTTGACATTTGCTAACTACAAGTATAGAATAACACTATAAAAGTTAGTTAAAGCTAACTTGAGAGGAGGATACATATGCCATTATCATTTGCGAATATTGGAGATTCTTGTATTATTTCAAGGATTGAAGGCAGAGATGCAGTTGTATCTCATCTCAATAATTTAGGTTTTATTGTCGGTGAAACTGTCAATGTTGTTACAAAGCTTGCAGGCAATATGATTATTGAGGTCAAGGGAACACGCGTTGCCTTAGATGCGAAATTAGCCAATAAAATCTATATTTAACAGAAAAAGGGGGAGGAACATGAAAACATTAAAAGACGTTAAGCCAGGTGAAAAGGCTGTCGTTAAAAAGGTTCATGGTGATCGCTCAGTTCATCAGCGTCTGATGGATATGGGTGTAATCAAGGGTGCAGAAATTCTTGTTCGTAAAGTAGCGCCGTTAGGTGATCCAATCGAGGTCAATTTGCGCAGCTATGAATTGACATTAAGAAAACAGGAAGCTGAATCTATCGAAGTAGCGTAAGATCGCTTTTCTTTTTATGGTAGGGTTAGTTAAAGCTAACCTTTGAGGGGAGGAATTTGAATGGCTTTCCATTATGCATTAGTGGGAAATCCAAACAGTGGTAAAACCACTTTATTTAATGAACTGACTGGCAGTTCACAGCATGTAGGTAACTGGCCAGGTGTTACAGTTGAGAAAAAAGAAGGTAAATTAAAAGGAAATAAAGAAATTGTGATTCAGGACTTGCCTGGTATTTATTCTTTATCTCCTTATACATTAGAAGAAGTTGTAGCCAGAGATTACTTATTAAGTGCAGAACCAGATGCGATTATTAATATCGTTGATGCTTCTAACCTTGAACGTAACCTTTATCTGACAACACAGTTAATGGAATTAAAGAAACCAATGATCGTTGCTTTGAACATGATGGATATCGTCGCTAAAAATGGTGACAAAATCAGTGTTGAAAAGCTGTCTAAGAAATTAGGCGTTCAAGTTGTCGAAATGAGTGCCGTTCGTGGCAAAGGCGCTAAAGAAATGGCTGAAGCTTTAAAAGCCTTAGCTGCTAAAGCAAAAACAACAGTTACTGATGTGACATTCAGTGATCATGTTGAAAAAGCAGTTCAGGATATTGCAGCATTAACAAATTTAAGCCGCTTTGAATCAGTAAAATGTTTCGAAAGAGATGAGAAGGTTCTCAAACAATTAAGTGATAACCAGAAATCTCAGATTGAAACAATTGTTAAAGCTTGTGAAGAGGCAGAAGATGATGATGCTAAGAGTATTATTACACAAGAAAGATATGGATTTGTTGCTAAGATTTCTGACGGTGTATTAACAAAAAATACCAGCCATCAAATGACGCTTAGCGATAAAATCGACCGTGTTGTAACAAACAGATTTTTAGCTTTACCAATCTTTGTAGCTGTCATGGCTTTAGTATATTATATTTCTATCTCTACCATCGGTGGTATGATGACTGACTGGGTAAATGATGTTCTCTTTGGAGAAATTATTCCTCCTGCAGTTGAAGGCTTCCTGACAAATGCCGGTGTTGCAGACTGGTTGTCCAGCTTAGTATTAGATGGTATTATCGGTGGTGTTGGTGCTGTCCTTGGCTTCCTGCCACAGATGTTAACTTTATTTATTTTACTCGCTATTTTGGAAGACTGCGGATATATGGCTCGTATCGCCTTTATCTTAGACCGTTTATTCAGAAAATTAGGGCTATCTGGTAAATCATTTATCCCTATGATGGTTGGTACTGGATGTGGTGTTCCTGGTATCATGGCCAGCCGTACGATCGAAAATGAAAAAGATCGTCGTATGACAGTTATGCTTACAACTTTCATTCCATGCAGTGCGAAACTTCCAATTATCGCATTGATCGCCGGAGCATTATTTGATAGTGCCTGGTGGGTAGGCGCTTCTGCTTACTTTATTGGTATGGGTGCTATCATTGTTTCAGGTATTATCTTAAAGAAAACAAAATTATTTGCCGGAGATCCAGCACCATTTGTTATGGAACTTCCAATTTATCACTTACCTTTACCAAAGAATGTATTATTGCAGACATATGAACGTGGTAAAGCCTTTGTTAAAAAGGCAGGTACAATTATCTTTGTATCAAGTATCGTCATTTGGTTCTTACAAGGATTTAACTGGTCATTTGAGATGGTTGATGCAAATGATTCTATCCTTGCTTCTATTGGCAATATCTTTGCCCCAATCTTTGCCCCACTTGGTTTTGGTAACTGGCAGTCAACTGTTGCATCAGTGACAGGCTTAGTTGCTAAAGAAAACGTTGTATCAACAATGGGTATCCTTTACGGATTTGAAGAAGTTGCTGAAGATGGTCTTGAAATCTGGGGTAATTTCGCAAGTATGTTCACAAGTGTTTCTGCTTACTCTTTCTTAGTATTTAACTTGTTATGTGCGCCATGTTTTGCGGCTATCGGTGCTATTCGTAACGAAATGGCAAGCGGACGCTGGACTTGGATTGCCATTGGTTATCAGTGTGGCTTCGCATATTTGGTTGCCTTCATTGTTTACCAGTTAGGCAGTGTCTTTGTTGGTGATGCTTCATTTGGTATCATGACTGTTCTGGCAATTGTTGTTCTGGCTGCTGGTATTTATATGTTAGTCAGAAAGAATCCATACAGTGAACAGCGCTAGTATAGTTCTTTGCCTGTTAATTGGCGGGGGTGTTGGTATGGCTCTACGTTCTATAAGAAAACAGAAAGGATCAGGGCATTGCCAAGGCTGTCCGCATGAAGACGGCTGTCCCTTTCATAAGTTAAAGAAATGAAACTGACATTAACCCAGTATCATTATCTGATGACGCTCCAGCGTCTTAGTGATGAAATGGATGAGGTTCGTTGTATTGATCTAGCAGTTGAATTAGGCGTTGCCAGAGCCACTATCTCAAGGATGATGAAATATTTAATGGAGCAGAATCTTGTATCCAAAAATCACCGTGCACTTTCGATTACTGAGAAAGGGCGGCAGATGATGGATAAAAGTTCCAAGCAATATGAAACGATTTATCATTATTTCTCATCAATGAATTTAAATGCACAGGAAGTAAAGGAATGTACTGATGCGTTAGTAAATCATATATCGATTCAGACACTCCAAAAACTTTGTACATTAGTAAAAAAATAAAAATATAAGTTGAAAATTTACCCTGTAAAATGGAAAGCTGATTAAGCTGCTTGACCTGTTTTGCAGGGTTTCTTATTTTTTCATTTCATCATAAGCTGAATTTAAGAAAAACTGCTTATTATATGCGTAAGATCATCATATAACTAAGATAAATCAACCTTGTTCAATGAACTAAATACAAATAAGGAAAGTGTATCTTTATCTACGGTGAAAGATTTAACTAACCATCGAAAAATTATTTAAAAATCGTGGAAAGTACTGAAAAATGGAAGAATAATTCGGCTTTTAAAAAAGAAGGTCTTCAGATTTCGATATTTCTTGACTTTGTGTAAATTTTAGGTTTTAATGTATTTAAGCATTATGATAATGCGCTATGAAAACTGGAAAGTTTTTATCAAATATTGTTAGAAAGCATGCAGCAGTGATAGATGGCAGTTACTTCGTTATCAATTGTGGACGTGGTTGTGAGTTCGAATCTCGCCAGAGCAGGATGACTGTTCTGTAGCTCAAATGGGAGAGCGCGGTGAAAAACCTGTCATCACCTGTTTCTCTGCATGCTTTTTTTAAAGGATGGAGGTGTCGTTATGGCAAAATTTAATTATACGAATACAATTAAAACTAAAAATCGATCAGGAAATGATGCTTATGCAATGAACGATAAAGAGCAGTTAGTAACAGCAAGTCTGACATCAATGTTTGGTGAGCCAAAATATTATGGATCTACGGATAACGAAATTGTAAGTCTTGCGGTCAAATTATGTAAGAATGATCCTGAATTCATAAGCAAGCTTGCCGGTTATGTTCGTAAAGAAGGCAATATGCGTTCTATAAGTCATGTGCTTACTGCTGTCATTGCCCATGAAGCTTCTAAATATACGCGTATAACAATACGCAACGTTGTCCTTCGTCCAGATGATATGACTGAAATTATGGCATGTTATCAAAGCATGTACGGAAAACCATTTCCAAATGCAATGAAACGTGAGTTTGCATCTGTTATCCAGAAATTTGATGAATATCAGATAGCAAAATACAATGGAGGTAATAAGGAAATAAAATTCCGAGATATCCTTCGCTTAACACATCCTGTACCTGTAAATAAAGAAAAGGAAGAATTGTTCCATAAGATTCTTAATGATTCCCTTGCAACCCCTTATACTTGGGAGGTCGAATTATCAACTCGCGGCAACACTAAAGAAGTTTGGGATGAACTCATCGCCTCAGGAAGAGTAGGATATATGGCCCTTCTTAGAAATTTGCGAAATATCATCGCATCTGGTGCAGAAATTGAGCCTGTTCTTGCAATTATATCAGATCCTGTTCAGGTAAGAAAATCACGTCAGCTGCCTTTCCGATTTTTCAGTGCATATAAAACACTTGAGGAAAATGGAATGATAACACCAGAGATTTATCGTGCTCTGGATAAGGCAATTTCTTCTTCTATAGAAAATATGGATAAAATTAAAGGACGTACACTTATTGCGATAGATGTTTCGGGTTCAATGAGTTCGACAGTTTCATCTCGAAGTAATGTTCGATGCAGCGATATTGCATCACTTCTTGGCGCAATGGCCAATCGTCTTTGTGAGGATGCAACAGTATGTTATTTTACCAGCCGTTGCGATAAAAACGATGGATATCGTATCGCACATTATGGTAAATACGATTCTGTTCTTGATATTGCTTTGAAAAATTCCTTTGCTTGGGGAGGAACAGATCTTTCTCTTCCAATGTACTTTGCTTTGAATGAGGATAAGACGAGGGAGCTTAAACCTTTTGACCGGGTGATTTATTTTAGTGATAATGAGTGCAACAGTCTTATCCATAATTATATTGGAAGAGTCTATGCGACTGTTCAGGGACTTGTCGATGAATATCGGCGGGAATATAACAAAGAATTTTGGGTTCATGCTGTAGATCTTCAGGGTTATGGTACTCAACAATTCCATGGTAAAAACTTTAATGTTATTGCTGGATGGAGTGAAAAAGTTCTTCCATTTATCAACCAGGCGGAAGCAGGCATAAATACTATGGTTGATATGATTGAAAATTATGAGCTTAGCGAAACTATTTAAAACTTAATTAAATACAAATGATTTTGAGAGATAATATCATACAGATTTCATTTTTAATGGTAACTGAGATAAATCTTCATATATTAAAAAGCTGTCAGTCATAGGGGCCGACAGCTTTTTATTAATAATTATGATCTATTTGTTGAAGTTCTTGGAAAGTATCTATTTCGATGATGTCTCCTTCAAAAACCGGACGAACGTGGATTGTGTAATGATCCTTAAAGTAACGCAGTGCTACTTCATCGAAGTATTTCTGTTTTCCGCCTTCACTATAGTAAAGTGCAGGAATATCGTGAGTCATTTGTTGTGCAGCGGCTTTATCCCAATAGGAAACGCCATACATATGGTAACAATCATGTCCGCCTTCGCTATGAACAGCTTCAATAATGCCATCTTTGACATCAAAACACCAGTCATTTGTATAAGCAACAGCTTTGCCCATATAGTTCGTGTGCAGTTCATATTTGCGAATGATGTCAGGATTATAAAGAACCAGATCGGATTCCAGTATATAGGCATTCGCCATTAAATCTTTGAATTTAAGTGCACTGCCGATATTATTGGCCTCATTGTATGTAGGATTTTCGATAAATTTAATCATTGGATATTTTCCTAATAACATGTCAAAAGCTTCTGCCTGATATCCCCGAACAATTGTAATATCAGTAATCCCAGCGGCAAGAACAGCATCCAGTAATGTTTCAATAATGCGCTGACCGTTTACTTTAATGAGTGGTTTAGGCATACTGAGTGTTAAAGGAACCATGCGGCTGCCAAATCCAGCTGCCATAAAAATAGCTTTCTTGACGCGATACGGTTCTAACAGGCGATAAGCTTTCAGTGTCAGAAGATGATCTTTATCTAAAAGCTCCAGCTTTTTTAATTCTTCAATTGTTTTTTTAACGATTTCTGGCTGATAGTGGGTATGGTTAGAAATCGTTAGATCATCCTGATGTTGTTCCTGATATTTTTCAATGTAAACAAGAATATCAAACTGAGTATCAGTAAAGTGCATAGTCCTACCTCCATTGTAATTTAATTAAGTTTCAGATGCGATAAACAGGATCAATTTTTTTAAGTTCATTGAATGTATCAACTTCGATAATATCTCCCTGTTTGATTTCCCGGATATTAATATTATAGTGTTCCGGATATTCATTAATAGCTACAACATCCCAGAATTTTTCTTTGCCGCCAGGAGCGTGGTAACTATTCTCAATATCTAAGGCCAATTGTTGGCCGTCTTTTTCATTCCAATAAGAAATACCGTACATATGAAAACAATTGGTTCCGCCAACTTTGACACGGCGAATAATGTTTTGTTTTACCTCAAAGCACCAGTCATCAGTTTTAGCGACAGGCATTGCCAGATAATTCGTATGATATTCATATTTGCGAATCAGTGATGGCTGATAAAGAATCAAATCTGATTCCAGAATATAAGCACTGGCAAATAAGTCTCTTGCCATATAGGCACTGGATATATTGTTTGTTTCATTAAAAAGCGGGTTATCAATGAATTTAATCATTGGGTATTTTTTTAATAAGACATCAAACTGCTCGGAAAGATAACCGCGGACAATTGTAATATCCTGAATGTCAGCTTTAAGCATTGCGTCTAATAGGGTGTCAATTATGCGTTTTCCATTAACTTTAATTAAGGGCTTTGGGGTATTTAAAGTAATGGGCACTAAACGACTGCCAAAACCTGCCGCAAGAAAAACAGCTTTTTTTACTCTGTATGGTTCTAACTGCTCATAGCCTTTAGAAGTGACTTCAAAGAGGCTTGTGGCCTTTTGAATCATCAGTTCATTTTCTAATAATTCGGCGATTGTTTTATTGACAACGCCAAGGGATACATTAAGTGCTGTTGCTATTTTACGTTGTGTGTGCTTTGTCTGCTGGTCCCTTTCAATCAATGCAAGAACTTCAAACTGATTTAAAGTAAGTGGCATAAATAGTGATCCCTCCAGTCTTTTTTACCCCAACATTATGCCATATTTTCCTGCTTTCGTAAATACCGTCGTGTTAAATAAATGATGAATTTAAGAACACTATTTACAATTAAAATCAAAATGGAGATAAAGGCAGTTGCTTCAATGAGCGACTGTGAATCGAATTGTGGAATGAGCAAGGCCAGGGGCATATTTCTGAAATTGGCTAAGAAGGATACCGCAGAAATTGTGACCATGGCATTCACAAAGAAGTAGCTGAACATTTCGGCAATTGTTTCTCTGGTGCCGGGAATGTAAACATCAATTAACATTCGCCATCTGGAAATGCCTAAGGTTTCAGATACATCTTCGATATTCTCATTAAACTGCTTCAGGGAGTTATAGGCAAGCAGATATGGTGAAGCAAAAAAGTGGATACAGTTTACGGTCACCAGAATGATTAATGTCCCATAGATCCATGAATCATGAAAGAAAAGCACATAGGACAAACCAAGGACAACGCCGGGAATTGCCAGTGAAAGCATTGAAATCATATGCAGCATTAATTTGGAGAAGTTCTTTTTTGAGCGGGCAGTTAAAAAGGCTGTATAATAACTGATTGCCGTTCCCGCCATTCCCGTTAACATAGCAATACAGAGAGAGTTGATTAAATACATGTCCACTCCCAACTGCAGGGCTTCAAAAATATGTCCAAGTGATAAGGAAAGATCAATAGGGTATTTATTGACAAAAGTCAGATAAGTAAAAGCTAAAATAGGCAGACTGATCAGGGCAACCACTGTCCAGCAAAGGATTGCAGCGATTATGTCGCGGCCTAAATTAGGCTTAATTTCATAAGCTCTGGTTACAGTAGAGCTGTTACCTTTATCTTTGTTCATCAAATCGACAATAAAGGCAATGACTGCAGGGATCAGAAGAATAACGCCAATGACAGCGCCTTTGGAAAAATCAAGCAGGCCAATAACTTCACGGTACATATAAACAGGCAAAGTCATTGTTTTACCGCCAACAACCAGAGGCACGCCATAATCCGTAAAGACCATTGTGAAAACAGCAAAAATACTGGAGATTAGCGGACGATTCAGATTGACCATGGTAATGCATTTAAATTGTTGGTATTTGGATAAGCCCAGCACTTCCGCAGCTTCATAAACCGTATAATCTTCGTAGCGAAAGATATCATTAAACATTAAAAAAGCAACGGGAAAAGAATATAATACGGAACCCATGACAATGCCAGTCATGCCGTAGAGATTGATATTCAGACCTAAAAATTGTGTTACCAGGCCATTATCTCCGAATAATAAAACCAGTCCCATACCATGGGAAATCGAAGGGATAAGCATAGGTACTGTAAATAATACTGTTAACAGGCCTTTAAAATGGATATTAGAACGGTTAATCAGCCAGGACAGCAGAATTGCCAGACTCACAGAGATGAGTGTTGCCAGTGTTGTCGCTAATAGTGAATGGGATAACATGGGCAAAAATTGCTCAGATTGAATGATTTGTTGAATATCTGACATATGAATATTTAATAACAGAACAGCCAGCGGGCAAATGACAGAAAAGAATAAGAAAATAAAAACGATCAGCTGCCCGGATCGAATTTTCTTAAGCATTATTTAGCCTCCAGTCTGCCAGTGCATTTTAATAATGAATGGTATTTTTGTTCAAGATGATCGATAACAAAACTTTCTACAAATGGTGTTGCCGGTGCCTTAAAAATGTTTTCTGGGGTATCAATCTGTTCAATATTACCTTCGGAGAGCACCATGATGCGGTCACTGAGAAAAAAAGCTTCTTCCTGATCATGTGTGATAAAAACCATTGTGGTATGAAATTTGTGCTGGATTTCTTTTAATTCCCGTTTCATAATTTCCCGGTTAGTTACGTCCAGTGCAGAAATTGGTTCATCGAGCAGGACAATTTTAGGATTTAAGGCCAGTGTTCGGGCAATTGCCACACGCTGCTGCTGTCCGCCGGAAAGCTGATTAGGTTTCTTTTTCATCTGATCAGCCATGCCAATTTGAGTTAATGTCTGAATAGCGATTTCCCTGGCTTTAGGTTTTAAATCCTTTCTTAACTTTAAAGCATATTCAACATTTTGCAGGACACTCATTGCGGGAAACAGAGCATAGTTCTGAAAGATAATGCCCATATCACGCTGGCTAGGTGCTAAATCAGCGATGTTTTTGCCATCCACAAGAATTTCACCTGCATCTGCTTTTTCCAAGCCAATCAAAATTCTTAATAAAGTTGTTTTTCCGCAGCCACTTGGCCCTAAAACCGACAGAAACTCACCATCCTTGACAGAAAATGAGATATCATTTAGTACTTTTTTATCATCGAAAGATTTATTGATATGTTTAACTTCCAGTTTATTTAGTATTTCCATCGTGCTAATAAACGCTCCTTTTCTTTTATATCATCAATATGAGACATATCACTGAAGTGAACATCCTGGGGATAATTTTCAAGTTTGCATGCCTGACCTTCATAAATAAGACCAGGATTAAAATTTTCTTTATCATATTTGATGAAATCATTGATAATAAATTGGTATACTTCAACGATTTCAGGCTGGTCGGCTCGACCTTTGACTAATCCGGTTCCTGACATGGTATAAGGACTGCCTAAATCAGGTTCAATCAAAACAAAAGGATGACCGTTATTCATTTCTGTAATGCCCTGAAAAGTCATTCCCATGGCAATGGCTACTTCTCCTTGAATCAGAAGTTTGACCGGACCTGAGCCAGATTCTGTAAAGCTTTTTATATTTTTGGCAAGTTGATCAAAGTAAGCCAGTGCTTCCTCTTCGCCAAGCGCATTAACTAAACTTAAGTAATAAAAATAACCAGTACTGCTTGACTTGGGGTCTGGCATGGCAATCAGTCCTTGATATTCAGGTTTTAACAGATCTTCATAGGTTTTGGGCATATCAAGTCCTTTTTCCTGAAGCACTTTCGTATTGACAATAAAAGAACCGCCGCTTCTTTCCCAGGTAACATAACGATGATGGCTGACAACGCAGTCTTCGAGATAGGGAATGGTTGAAAATGGCTCACTGTTTTCAAAATAATCTTTAATTTTTTCAAAATAGGAGCTTTCCAGTCCAACGACAATATCCGCATCAGTATTTTCACCTTCTACGCTAATCCTTGCTGCAGATTTTGCGGTTGAATTATACATTACATAGATATTTCTGTCTGGAAAACGTTCATTAAGCTGTTTTTGCAGTTCGTCGTTGCGAAATTGCTCCATTGAAGAATAGATGATAATCGTGTTCTGATTTCTTGATGTGGACGCAAAAACTAAACAAAGAGAAAGCATCAGCATTGCAATAATTGTTTTTTTCAATTAAAACACCTTCCTTAAATGAACAAAATAGATGTGTAATAAACAACCTCCATACTTAAACACATGCCAGGAAAAAAGTCAATCTCTTTACTCAAAATAATGATAAATAAATGCTTTGGCGAGGATTACATCTAACTAAAATTAAGTAAATGATAATGAATACAGCATTTTATGAAATATAGAATATGATCATTTTGCAAAAGAAAAGACCGGATGCATGCTTTCATCCGATCTTCCTCCATAAACATGGTTTATGTAATAGGCATGCGCATTGCCTATTCAATGCTAGTTTCATCCATTGAGAGCCAGTCTTTAGGCGATATGTCTGAAACGAAACCTAAAAATAAGTAAGCCCCAACTACTAGTTAATTCACTTACTGCGCTAGAGATTAAATAAGAGATTCAACTTAGATTTTATTGGTATTTAGGTTCTTCGCATTGGCCAATTGACAGGTTCATTATACCATCACTAGGGTGTTAATGTATGTCGAAATAAGTCATTGAAATGAAAAAAACTGTTTTATTTGCCGCTGAACCTCAATTAGAGCTAAACTTGCCAGCCAATATCAGTTGGACAGTCCGCTTTTGGAAACGAGAAAACCGTTTTTCTGTCTTTCTTTTTTTGGCTCTGTTCGGTTTTCGGACAGGGGTTTTTTTTCTTTAAACGGTTTTTTTTGCCCATTTTTATCTCCTTTAACAAAAGCAGACATGGACGAATCCTCAAGACACGAGGAAATATAGATTAGATTTTTTCGATGATATTCTGTGAGTGCGACAGCTGATTCAGTTTTCGCAGCTCATCAATAAAAAATTCTCTTAGATAAGAAGAATAATATACTTTTTGAGAAGAGATTCTTAAAGCAGGAAGTATATCTTCTATAATTTTGCTTTCAAGTTCTTTCGCAGTCTGGCGATCCAGGCCAGAACACCGACGGATAAAATATTTAATATAGTGGGAGAATAAACCCATCGGTTTTATTTTTATTTTCCGATAGAGTGCTAAGGCCTGCAGTACCGGCTGATCCTTATACAGGCTGTTTTGGCAAGCCTGATAGAGATAGGGGAGCATCGCTGGGATGATTCGCGGATTGAATCTTGAAGCCATTATCAGATATTCCGCAGCTGTCTGATAATGCTGTTTAAACAGGTAGCGTAATCCGATATTATGATAAATAGTCGCCTGTTGGCAAGTATTAAAATGAAGAGGATTTTGAACGAGTGAAACACAAGTGTCTAAAGCCTTATCGGCAGCCTCAAAATCAATATTCGTCAGAATACAGGCTAACATATTATGGTAATAAAACTGTTTATAAGGATTATTCGCGAAATCTAAACTGTTTTTTAGCTGTTCTAACAGACTTCTTGCTTTTAAAAAGCGCTGAATTGTAATTAAACAAGGAATCATTGTATAAAAATACAAAAAATCCTTTTTTTCCAACAGGTGTTCATCAATCAATTCATGAATTTTTTCCGGATGATAATCAATACGCCGATAATATTCTGCACTGATATGTACAGCCATCCGTCTAACTGTTTTAGGCATGAGCGGGGCGATCTGGCAATACCATAAAACTGTGGCTTCATTTGGCAGCTGCTGCTCGAGATAAAACAGCAATAGACTGGACAGTATCTGAAGAATTTCAGCGTAATACAGATAGCTGTTCAATGCATGATTTTCGATGCGCTTAAGAAGATTAAACATCTCCGGACGATTCATTTTTTCGATATTTTGATAAACATCCTCTATTAGTATCTGAATTGTGTTTAGATACTTTCTGGAATAAAGGTAGGAACGGTTAATTTTTCTTGCAAGCATGCAATAGAGGTTATCATTTCTTTTGGCCTGTCCCTTTTCGAGTTGACGCAATGTTGTCGTTGAACAAAGGCTTTTCTGTGCTGCTGGTTCCTGCCGTCTGTCTGCTTTTGAAATCATTCCTCGTTGCGTGTATTTGTAGCTTTTTGTTTTCTCATAATAACTTATTCGATAAAATCCTATGAGCTGACCACAAATTGTTTTAAAATCTTGTTCCTGCATTCTTATTTTCTCCTCTAGCGCATTTATTATAATATGATTTTAATTGATTTGAAAGATATTTGTCTAAATTTGTCGAGAATGCGGGCAAAGAAAAAGACCGGTAAATTCACCGATCTTTTAGATGACTTTATTCAATGACATGTCCTTTGGCTTTCATAACGGCAATCACCTGATTACAGCATTTTTCACAAATGTCGTTGCTGCCGGCTTCAACCATGACACGGACAACTGGTTCTGTACCAGACTGGCGCAAAAGAATACGTCCGTCATCGCCTAATGACTGAGTAACTTTTTCAACTTCGGCTTTTACATCAGGATCTTCTTGTGCTGCATGTTTATCATGAACACGGACGTTCTTTAATACTTGTGGATAAATTTTGACATCCTTAACTAAATCATGAAGTGTTGTTTTCTTTTCCAAAACAGCTTCCATAACTTTTAATGAAGTCAGGATACCATCACCTGTTGTCGCATGTTTAGAGAAAATAATATGTCCGGATTGCTCTCCGCCGATGCAATGGCCGTTGTTAACCATGTTTTCATAAACATATTTGTCGCCTACAGCTGTTTTTTCATAACAGATTCCCAGTTTGTCCAAAGCTTTATACAGACCAAGATTAGACATGATTGTTGTTACGATCGTATTATTTGAAAGTTCATTGTGTTCTTTCATATAGCTGCCGCAGGCATAAAGAATTAAATCACCATCAACGACCATTCCCGTGTGGTCAACGGCAATACATCTGTCGGCATCACCGTCATAGGCAAAGCCCATATCGAGCTTCTTTTCTTTTACAAAATTGACCAGATTTTCAATATGTGTTGAACCACAGCCAGTGTTGATATTTGTTCCATCTGGTTCATTGCAGATAACGTAAGTTTTAGCACCTAAGGCATCATAAACGCTTTTCGCAATAGCAGATGCAGAGCCATTGGCACAGTCCAGACCGATCCGCTTATCTTTAAATGAGCGTGTGGCGATACTGATCAGGTATCCGATATAACGGTTTCTTCCCTGTGCATAGTCTACTGTACGTCCAATATTTTCACGTGTTGCATAAGGAACTTCTTTTTCAAAAGTACCATCAATATATTGTTCAATCAGTTCTTCGACAGAAGCTTCTAATTTATGACCCAAGCCATTAATTACTTTGATACCATTATCATAGAAAGGATTGTGACTGGCAGAAATCATGATGCCGCAGTCGAATTCTTCCGTACGAGTTACATAAGAAACACTTGGCGTTGTTGTAACATGCAATAAATAAACATCGGCACCTGATGCTGTTAATCCAGAAACCAGTGCATATTCAAACATGTAGCTGCTGCGGCGTGTATCTTTACCGATAACAATACGAGCTTTATGATCTTGTCCATAATACCAGCCTAAAAAGCGTCCGACCTGATAGGCATGTTCAACTGTCAGATTTACATTAGCTTCCCCGCGGAAACCATCTGTACCAAAATATTTTCCCATTTTTATAAATCTCCTTTATTATTTGATTCATGATTCGCAAATGTGCGACCACTTGAATTATAACACAATTTATGTTTGACGCAAATTTTTAAACTCGAAAAAGCCCATAATGATGGTTATTTTCAAAATATGTAAATTTTAAAAAAAGGCAGCGCCCGTTTATTGTTAGATAGGTTACTGGGCGCCGCCAGTCAGATTGTTCTGACAGTAATCATTGTAAACGGAAACATTTATAAAGGGGCAAAAGTAAACACAAAATCGTTATTTTTACTTTTTTTGGATTATTAAAACTCCTTTGTGTTTCAATTGCTTTTTTCAAACAGTCGCGGTATACTTAAAGCGTAAGGAAAAGGAGGGACTTAAAATGAATGTTCTTGTTGCCGGGGGAGCTGGATTTATTGGCAGCCATACAAGTGTTGAATTATTGAATGCGGGATATGACATTGTGATTGCAGATGATTTTTCAAATTCTAAACCTGAGGTTTTAGATGCCATCAAAGAGATTACGCATAAGGATTTTAAATTCTATGAGGTGAATCTGACGGATAAAGCAGCGACAGAAACTATCTTTAAGGAGAACAAAATTGATGCGGTCATTCATTTTGCCGGTTTTAAGGCAGTTGGTGAATCAGTAAGCAAGCCAATGGAATATTATCACAACAACTTGATGAGTACATTGGTACTTTGCGAATTAATGAGAAAATATGATTGTAAAAAGATGATTTTCTCATCCAGCGCAACAGTTTACGGGGATCCTGAAGTAGTGCCTATTACAGAAGAATGCAAAGTTGGCGGAACGACTAATCCATATGGGACATCAAAATTGTTTATCGAACATATTTTGAGTGATATTGTGATTTCGGATCCAGAATGGTCTGTTGTTTTGCTGCGCTATTTTAATCCAATTGGGGCACATCCAAGCGGGCTCATCGGGGAAAATCCAAATGGTATTCCAAACAATCTGATGCCTTATATTGTAAAGGTAGCTAATGGTGAACTGCCTTGCCTGAATGTATTTGGCAATGATTATCCAACAAAAGATGGTACAGGTGTCCGTGATTATATTCATGTTGTTGATTTAGCGCTAGGGCATATCAAAGCAGTAGAAAAGGCGGCGCAGGATAAAGGTGTCCATATTTATAACTTAGGTACTGGTCACGGCTATAGTGTTTTGGAAATTGTAGACAATTTTGAAAAAGCCAACAATATCAAAGTGCCATATAGAATTACGGATCGTCGTCCCGGAGATATTCCAACTTGCTATGCAGATACAGCTAAGGCAAAAAGAGAATTAGGCTGGGAAGCCAAATATGGTATAGAAGATATGTGTCGTGATTCTTGGAATTATGTTAAGAAAGTGAAATAAACAGATTTGTAATATTACTGTCAGTGAACTGCAATCAGGGAAGCTGACAGTTTTTTATTTGCCTGAATTTAGGGTCGGTGTATTAAGATACTCAAATCGTCAGCTTTAGGAGAAGATTTATTCTGATTTTTTTGCATAATTTCAGATATTTTTATACAATAAGGGTAAAGGTGGAATTAATATGTATCTTTATCAGCTCAATTATCCAGTACAGGAAAAAGAAATTTGTTTTTTAGAAATGAAAAGAATGTTTAAACAGGTACCAATATCTCATTTTGTTTGTTCAGAACTTTGTTTTGAGGCTGGCCGCAGTGTTTACTTTAAGTCAAGGCTAGATATACTATTTCAAAGTGATTCATTGGAAAACCTGTGTTTTGCAATTCAAGAGGCGGCCTTGTCTTATGATCTTTTCAAGGTTATTTATTTAAAATCAGATGAAGATACCTTGACCTATGAGGAGCGATTATTTAGTTTGAAGCAGGTTGCTAAAACGATACTGGGGACTCATGCTTTATCTGATCCCAAATATTATCTAGGTGTCGTATTTACCAATGGCATCTGGTATTTCGGCTTAGTTGCTAAAGATCATCAATCCTGGCAGCAGCGACAGCATAAACCTCAGAGCTATTCACAGTCATTAAGTGCCAGAATAGCAAGAACATTAGTGAATATTGCTTCTTGTGGCGATCTTTCATGCCATATGATAGATCCCTGCTGTGGTGTAGGTACAGTGGTTTTAGAGGCTTTAAGTATGGGCCATTATATCGCAGGATCTGATATTCATCGGGGAATTTGCTGGAAAGCCAATCGGAATCTGGAATACTTTGGTTATCCAACGTTGATTCAAAATTGTGATATAGCTGCTATTGGGGAGTACTATGATGCCTGTATATTGGATATTCCTTATAATTTGTACAGTTCAATTACACCAGAACAGCAATTAGCTATTTTACATCATACTTTTCGTATCGCCGATGTTTTAGTTTTAATTAGTCATGAAGACCTAAGCGAGCAAGTTAATCAAGTGGGTTGGGTTATTAATGAGAATTGTTTAGTAGGCAAAATGAAATTCAAAAGATATGTATATGTATGTAAAAAAATAATTTAAATAATATTGATAACTTTATGGGATTGTGTTAGAATTCAGATAGAAGGTGAATGTATGCAGCCTATTCATTTAATTTGTCACTGCGAAGCTTATAAACATATGGAAATTGAAATGTTTAAGGAATACGCAAAGTTAGAATGTAATGAACAATCAGTTGCTGTGAAATGGCAGGAAGAAAAAGACTTGGCGGATCTTATAGAAAAATTATATCAGGCAGGACTGAAAGACTTTAAAGATTATGATGATTATTATTGGGGATATACAATTGAACGGATATCTAAAGAATTTGATTTATTGAGAATCGGTGCTGATTATTGTATTAATATAGAGTTAAAACATCAGTCCAGTAAAGATAAGATACTTAAGCAGCTTTGCTTAAATCAATATTATCTGAAGACATTGGGGAATCAAATTTATTATTTCACTTATGTTGTTGATATAAATACGCTTTATCAGCTGGAAGACAATCAATTAAAGCAAAGAGATTTATCTGATTTGATTGCTTTGATTCACCAGCAAAAAGTGAAGAGGATAAAAAATATTGACGAATTATTTGAACCATCTAAATTTTTAGTTTCCCCGCTTACACAGGCTCAGGATTTTCTGGATGATCGTTATTTTCTCACACATCAGCAGTTAGATTTTAAAAACAGAATATTGAATAAAATAGCGACTGCGCAGCCGCAGCCGATGATTATCAGCGGGATGGCTGGAACTGGCAAAACACTGCTGTTGTATGATATTGCTAAGACGGTGATGGCACAATATAGTGTTGTTATCGTTCATATTGGGAAGCTAAGTGAAGGGCAAACGTACCTGCAATCAAAAGGTTATCACATCTGTACTTTGGATAAAGTGTCTAATTATCCTGATTGCCATTTGCTTTTAATGGATGAAACACAGCGTCTATCAAAACAGCAGATCAGAGCTTTTATTACCTGGGCAGAGAAGCATCATCGCTTCTGTCTGATGGCAATTGATGGTTATGAGATGCTTCAGAGAAAAGATGACTTCTATTCTAAACTTACAGCACCAGATTGCTTTTTTGAATTATCAGGACATATCCGTATCAATTCAGTACTAATTCAATTTATTTCTGAACTTTTTGAGCCTGAAAAAAGATATGCTATAGATTTTAGTGATTATGTCGAACTATTTTATTTTGATAATCCTGATTTGGCCGAAAACTGGTTAATATACTCTAAAAAATCAGGGTTTGACGTCATAAATGATTATTTATCAATTGCCTGGAAAACGGAAGATGTTATTGGCATGGAATTTGAAAAAGTCGCAGTAATGATTGACTCAAGTTTTAGAATAGAAAACGGTTATGTAAGTGCAGATGATTCACAGGTAGAGAATCTCTATATTCAATTGACAAGAGCAAGACAGAAAATAAGATTAGTCATAGTAGGCAATATAAAATTTTTCCAGTACTGTATAAATATTCTGAAAAAATGAATTAAAGGGGAGTGATATTGAATGTTTAGAAATAAGGATTTCGATGATTATGTAGATCATAGTTATTTTGATCATCTGGGGTTAGGAAAATCAGAAGATCACCAACTCGTGAAATCTGAAAAAAAATGGATTGCTTGGGGCGCTGTTGCGGCATGCATTTTATTCCATCGACAGATTCCTAATTTGATTCTAATTTTGATCATTGTGATAGCATTGCGCATTATCTTGAAAAGATAAAGACTTATATGTTTAAAAAGAAATTATATATCAATAGAAATGTTAGCAAAATAGATATATTCTCTTTTACATATGTGGAAAAGGATTCAAATTTATATAACGAACTGGAAAATACTTAAAATTAATAAATGATCAGATGATTTTCTAAAATGGCTTTTTGATTTGAAAATATTTATGAATCGATGCATTATGTGCATTGATTTTTAAGGTTAACTGATTCATGTAAAAACATATTTAAATATTTGATTCGTTTCTCTTCGGAAAGCTTCAAAGCATTCATGGCCTGTTCAACGGACCATCCTGTAGTTTCCACGAGAGCTTTAATAGAGGCGATTATAGTCCGTTCTT
>Ga0129308_1001481_pt1 | contig 24304 bp, 24 predicted proteins | sample L827metagenome_FD_94440 | JGI IMG/M metagenome (GOLD analysis project Ga0129308, IMG submission 94440) | Ring-tailed lemur group fecal microbial communities from Wisconsin, USA - L827 metagenome | ecosystem: Host-associated > Mammals > Digestive system > Large intestine > Fecal | place: USA... | reverse complement strand
ATATTGAGAAAAATCAGGTTGTGCTTGTACGCCGTGATACATCAGAAAAGATTTTTGTATCACTGGACGAGCTTGAGGAAAAGGTTCCTGCCCTTCTTGATGAAATACACAATTCACTTCTTGAAAAGGCAACAAAGAACCGTGATGAAAAAACATATGTTGCACACAACCTTGATGAGTTTGTTGAAACCGTCAACACAAAGCCGGGCTTTGTTAAAGCTATGTGGTGCGGCGACAGAGCATGCGAGGACAAAATTAAAGAGCTTACATCTGCCACATCAAGATGCATTCCTTTTGAACAGGAAGAAATCAGCGATACATGCGTATGCTGCGGAAAGAAAGCAAAGCACATGGTATACTGGGGCAAAGCTTATTAAAATTAAACGTGAAAAAGACCGTTCCTATGGGCGGTCTTTTTTAGTGTCGACAAAGTCGACACCCTTCCGCTGCTTGGAAAATACTTTGCCTACAGTTTAAAAGACAGTTCTTATGGACGGTTTTTATTTTTCTTATTGTATATAAACAATATTATTGTAACAGCAAACAAAATAAGCAGAGCCTGCATACAGCATATTATAATCAGTATCGGTCTTGCCTCATAATAGAAAAAATCCTCCAAATGAGTAAGAAAATCTATAACAAGGCACAGCGGAACAGACAAAAATATCTTTTTGATATTCCAAAATGAAAGCAAGGCTATAATAAATGTCGGTATTCCAATCCAAAAAAATATTAAACCCAAGCCGGCAGAAAAATTCATGCTATTCCCTCCTTTTTTTCAATTTATCAGCTGCATTCTTAAAATTCAATGGTATTAAACAATTTGTAATATTTGTTATGAAAAATTTAAATATTCTTACATTTTACTGAACTCAGTTGACTTTTAAAATTCAGACATTATAGTATTAATTACCGATTATGCTGTAAATTTTTAGCTTTTAAACAATACTTTCAGGTAAAATATGCGTATTTTGCAGTAAACAGGCTTTAATGCGGTAATCATATACACACAAATTCAAAATTATTTAAATTAGGAGAATATTTTATGATAAAAAAATTATTGTGCATTGCGGCATTTTGTACGGCGCTTTTTTCAGCCTCAGCCTTTGCCGATACCAAAAAACCCTACTATATAGAGGTAAACCGAGCCGCTAACATTGTTTCGGTGTATGAAGCCGACGAAAAAGGAACTTACACCAACAATGTTAAAAACTTTATATGTTCAACAGGCGAAGATACCCCCGACGGAACCTTTAAAACCTCCGACAAGTATGAATGGCGTTTTCTTTTCGGCGATGTTTACGGTCAGTATGCCACCAGAATAACAGGGCACATACTTTTCCACTCTGTTCCCTACTATACACAGGATAAAAACAATCTTGAATATGAGGAATACAACAAGCTTGGCACCTCCGCCTCAATGGGCTGCATACGCCTTAGGGTAAGCGATGCAAAATGGATTTATGACAACTGCCCATCGGGAACCGTTGTAAAAATATTTTATGACGAAAATGCTGCCCCTGTTGAATACGAAAAGCCTATTACAATAGATGTTAATGACATTGAAAAACGTGGGTGGGACCCTACCGACCCCGACGAAAACAACCCATGGAAAAAGGAAATTGCGCAAACCGTTGAGGGCACATATTATATAAACGGTGAAAAAACGCTGCTTAAAAGCTGCATAATAGACGGCGAAAATTATATGTATATACGTGATGCGGGAAAATTTTTTAAGGGCTGCTACATATCCTACTCCGACAAAAATAAGGTTGAATTTAAGTATTCAAAGTATTATCACTCAAAAAGCAGTTCTGTGCTTGATTATTTTTCCGGGGAATATAAAGCTGAAAGCCGCATTGTTGACTTATATTTCGGCGGCAAAAAATACAGGGCAAATTCTCAGACGGTAAACAGCTGTATGTTTATAAAGCTGTCTGACGCCGCAAAAATATTCGGAGCCGAAATAAATTCAGGCAAGGAATATACAGCAATTAAATATTAAAATCATTCAGTCTTATGTATCTGCATAAGGCTGTTTTTTTTCACAATAACATGTATACAGCATATATTAAAATATTGACCATGTGGTCTGTTTATGGTATTATCATTTTATCGACCGCATGGTCTGTTTTTGTAAAGGAGGCAATTATGAAACGGGAAGAAAAAAATATATTGTCCAAAAGACGCATTTTAGACGCCGCCATGGAGGAATTTTCCCAAAAAGGCTATGATTCGGCTTCTTTAAACACCGTTTGTGCCGAAAAAGGAATTTCAAAGGGAATAATTTACCATTATTTTAAGGACAAAGATGAATTATATCTGCTGTGCGTAAAGGAATGCTTTGATAAAGCCACCCAATATCTTAAAGATACTGAAAATACCGACGGCAGCTCAGAGGAAAAGCTGAAGAAATATTTTGACGCAAGGCTTCGTTTTTTTGCGGATAATCCCCTTTGCCTTGGAATATTTGCCGATGCGGCGCTAAATCCGCCCTCTCATCTTTCGGAGAAAATAGCACAGTGCCGCAAGGGTTTTGACGAGCTTAATATATCGGTGCTTACAAGGCTTTTATCTAATAAGCCATTAAGAAAAGGCTTATCGGCAGATACAATAGCCGAGGATTTCAGAATGTACATGGATTTTTTTAATATGAGGTTTAAGCTCGCCTTCAACAGCGCACAATCAAAAGAAGATTTAATAAAAGAACATGAAGAAAGGTGCCGCCGTCAGATTGATATAATGCTGCACGGGGTATTTGGCTGTGAAAATGAAAAATGATAAAAATGCTAAAAAAGAAGAACTTCTCTCATCGGTTACGCCTTCAAAGGCAATAGTAAGCCTTGCCATTCCCGCAACACTGGCTTTGCTTGCAAAGGCTGTTTACAATATTGTTGATACGGCGTATATAGGCATGCTCAGGGACGACAACGCCTTGGCGGCAGTAGGCGTAACACTTCCGCTTCTGCTTATTATGGTTTCGGTTGAAAACATTTTTGCCTCGGGCGCGGCAGTTCTTGCCGGCCGTCAGCTTGGCGCAGGCGACAGAGAAGGCGCAAGCCGCACTGTATCCACAATAGTCGGCTTTTCAATATTTGTGGGCATTGCACTTTGTCTTTTGGGCATAGTTTTTATAGAGCCGCTTATGCGCACCTTCGGAGCCTCCGAGGCTGTGCTTCCGCAGGCAAAGGATTATGCCTTTTGGATGTTTATAGCCGCACTTTTTAACCTTCCGGCGCAAAGCCTTAACTGTGCCGCAAGGGCTGAATCATCGGTTAAAATATCCTCTGTTGCCGTTATAACAGGCGCGGCGCTTAATGTTCTGCTTGACCCTGTATTTATGTTTTCATGGGGCTTCAACATGGGCGTTGAGGGCGCTTCACTTGCCACAACAATTTCGCAATGCGTTACATTTTTGATACTTATTTATTTCTACCTCAGCGGACGCTCTGTAATTAAGGTTAAGCCTAAATTTTTCCGTCTTTCGGGAAGCTTTCTCTGGTCGGTTATGTCAATAGGCATACCTACCGCTGTTATACAGATTTGCCTTGCGGCGGCAACCTCAATGACAAACATCGCCGCAAAGCCTTTGCCTGATTCAGACCTTATAATTGCCGCCTACGGCGTTGTTCAAAGGCTTATACTTATAGGCTGCTATGTTGTTATGGGCTTTATGCAGGGCTATCAGCCTGTGGCGTCCTATGCCTTCGGCGCTAAAAATGAAGACCGTTTCCACACCTCCGTAATGTTTGCCCTTAAAGGGGCACTGATTCTTACGGTTGTGGTTGCCGCCGTATATATAATACTTTCCGAGCCTTTGATAAGGCTTTTCAACAGCAACCAGGTGGTTGTGGAATTTGGAAAATATCTGCTTATTTCACAGATAATTTTCTACCCCGCTTTTGGTCTTTGCTATATGATGACCATAACCTTCCAAACAATAGGTGCGGCAAAAATGGGCGTATTTCTTTCCCTTATACGTCAGGGCTTGTTCTATATGCCGTTTATTCTTACACTGCCACATTTTATGGGCGTAAAAGGAATATACCTGTCACAGCCCTTTGCAGATATAATTACGGTTTTGGTGTGCATAATGCTTATTAAGCCTATGAAAAAAATTGCTTCAAAAAATATGCTTTAAAAAAATCCCCTTTTAACATTAAATTGTTTTAAGGGGATTTATATTTTAATAATATATTTTTGAAATTTCCTTAAGGCTGCATTTGCCGTTTTCTATATCCAAAATAGTTACGGCGCAGTTTTTAACGGAGGTTTTCCAAAAATCATCAAGCTCATAGTTCAAATAAGTGTTTATAAGGCTTCTTATAAACGCTCCGTGAGTAAGTATAAGAATTTTTTTATACTTGCTTTCCAAATGAACAAGCTCGTTTTTTATAAAATCTCGGCTTCTTTCATAAAGGCTTTCAAAGCTTTCTGCGTCCTTCGGCGGAATATACTGGCTTGGCTTTGCAAAAAATTTATGAACAGGGTGAGAAGCGTTGCTTTTGGCTTCCGGTATACTTCCGCCCTCTTCAACGCCGAAGGAAATTTCCTTAAGTCTTTGGTCAATAATAAAAGGAATATCTCTTCCCTTCATAAAAGGCTCTGCCGTCTGCCTTGTGCGTGTCATAGGCGAGCAGTAGGCAATGTCAAAATCAATATTTTTAAGCGCCTCAGCCGTAATTTGGGCAAGCTCTTTTCCGTATTCGTTTAAAGGGCTGTCGGATATACCCAAAAGCCTTTCCTCTTTGTTATAATATGTTTCTCCATGTCTTACAAAATAAACTTCCATTTGCTGTCACACCTTATATCTTTCAAGCCTGCTTGCGGCCTCTTCATTCATGTATGCCTCAATAAGGGTTCCCTTTTCAGTATGCTCCTCGCTTAATATTTCGCATTTGCCGTGAATTACGGAAAGCAGATGTCCCTCCGTATATGGAATAAGCACCTTCATAGGGCTTCTGAAGGATTTAAGCACAGTTTCAATAGTATCAAGCAGTCTTTCAAGGCTTTTCTGCTCCTTGGCGCATATATCAACTCTGCCCGTACATATTCTGTCCTGCGGAAGAGGCATTTCAACCTCCTTGTCCATTTTGTTGAAAACGGTTATAACGGGCTTGTCGGCACAGCCAAGGTCTTTCAGTGTGGAATAAACAACGTCCATATGCTTTTGCCTGTTTTCGTCAGAGGCGTCAACCACATGAAGAAGTATATCGGCAAATTTAAGCTCCTCAAGTGTAGCCTTAAAGGCCTCAACAAGATGATGTGAAAGCTTTTGAATAAAGCCTACGGTGTCTGTAAGGTATACGTTGCTGCCGCCGGGCAGCTGAACATTTCTTGTGGTGGTGTCAAGGGTTGCAAAAAGCTTGTCTTCTTCAAGAACGCCGGCGTCGGTTAAGCTGTTTAGTATTGTCGATTTTCCCGCATTTGTATATCCCACAAGTGAAATAACAGGCTTTCCGCTTTTGCTTCTTTGTGTTCTCAAAAGGCTTCTGTGGGTTCTTATTTCCTCAAGGTCGCATTTAAGCTCATGTATTCTTTCTTTTATATGACGCCTGTCGGTTTCAAGCTTTTTCTCGCCCGGTCCTCTTGTGCCTATGCCGCCGCCCAAACGGCTGAGGGACGTACCCATGCCCGTAAGGCGTGAAAGACGGTATTTAAGCTGGGCAAGCTCAACCTGTATTTTGCCCTCTCTTGATACTGCCCTTGAGGCAAATATATCAAGAATAAGCATTGTTCTGTCCATTATTTTTGTTTGGAGAATTTTCTCCATGTTTCTCATCTGTGCCGGAGTAAGCTCGTCATCGCATATTATGCCTGTTGCGTCAAAGGCGTTTATCATGGTTTTTATCTCATCCAGCTTACCCGAGCCCACATAAAAGCCTGCGCTTACTCTTTCTCTTTTTTGTATAACCCTGCCCACTGTAACGGCGCCGGCGGTTTTTGCCAGCTCCTCAAGCTCGTCAAGGCATTTTTCGGTGTCCTCATCACTGTTGTCAGCGTCAACGGCAACAAGTATAACTCTTTCCTCCTGCTCCGCTATATCGTGAAGCACAGCTTCTTTTGCCACAAAACCGCCTCCCTGCTTACATGCCATGACCCTCTGCCTGGCAGAGGGTCTGCAAAAAAATTAAAAATTAAAACTCAAATTCAACGTCGCTTAAACGTGTATAAATTTCGTCCATAACCTTCTTTTCCTCTTCTTCTCCCAAAGCAAGGAAGGTTACGCTCATTCTTACATAAGGCTCAACATCGTCCCATGGAACAGTTGAGATAAGCTTTTCTCTTATAAGATACTGGCTGAAATCCTCGGCTGTTTTAAACTTAATGCCGCCCTTAATTCCCTTAGGAATTTTAACATAAAGATAGAATGACGCCTTTGGCTTTTTAGCGTCAAAGCCGAGCTTTTTAAGTGTTGCAACAAGCATATCATGTCTTCTTGAGTATTTTGCGGCTGTTGCCTCAGTAATTTCAGGGTGCTCAAGAGCATATTTGCCCGCAAGCTGAATGGCATTGAACTGACCTGAGTCGTTATTATCCTTTACAGCGCCGAATGCCTTAACAACAAGAGGATTGCCCACTACAAAAGCCATTCTCCAGCCTGTCATGTTAAATGCCTTGCTGAGAGAGTGAATTTCAACGCCTACCTCTTTTGCGCCCTTTATGCTGAGAAAGCTTAATGGCTTAACGCCGTCAAAAGTAAGCGCCGCATAAGCTGCGTCCTGAACAACAACAATTTTATTCTTCTTTGCAAAACGAACAACCTTTCTGAAGAATTTTTCGGTTGCGAAAGCGCCTGTCGGGTTGTTAGGATAGTTTATGTAAAGAAGCTTTGCTCTTTCAAGAATCTCCTCAGGAATGCTGTCAAGGTCAGGAAGAAAACCGTTTTCTTCAAGAAGCGGAAGCGGATAAACCTCGCCGCCAAGCCATTTTGTCATTGTACCTATAATTGGGTAGCCTGGAACTGTCATAAGAGTAACATCGCCAGGGTTAATAAACGCCTGTGCCATCATGGCAAGCGCCGGCTTTGAGCCTATTGAGTGAAGCACCTCTGTTTCGGGATTTATTCCCTCAACGCCGTAAACCTCTTCCATATATTTTGCCGATGCCTGCTGGAAAGGCGCGCGTCCGTTATCTGTGTATCCTCTGTTTTCCCACTGAGCCGCTTCATAGCTGAGGGCTGCAACAACTCCCGGGTCTGCCATAGCATCAGGCTCGCCTACGCCAAGGTCAATAATCTGCATATCAGGGTGCTCTGCCTCTGCCGCACGTCTTGCTCTTTTAATTTTTTCAAATTTATAAAGAACTGTGTCCTTACCGAACTTATTTCCGCCTATTCTGTCGGCAATAAGCTTCTGAATATAAATATCTGCCATTTTAAAAAAGTCCTCCTTGGTAAATCAGTTATTTAAGCCAAACTCCATCAAAAGAAAATTCTGCCGGGCCTGTCATATAAACATGGTTGTCTTTTTCGCTCCATTCAATGTAAAGTGTTCCGCCCAAAAGGTCAACCTGTGTTTTTCTTTCCAAAACGCCGTTTAAAACACCGGCAACAACTGTTGCGCATGTTCCTGTTCCGCAGGCAAGGGTTTCGCCTGCTCCTCTTTCCCACACACGCATTTTGGCGTGGTCAGGCGCTATAATTTCGGCAAATTCCGTATTTGTTCTTTCAGGAAATGCCTTGTTCACTTCAATTTCTTTTCCGTATTTTTCAACGTCAAAATTAAATACATCATCTACAAATGCAACCGCATGTGGGTTTCCCATGGAAACACAAGTAAAGGCAAATTCTCTTCCGCCTGCCGATATTTTTTTGTCCTTTACAGGTGAAGTTTCGTTAATTACAGGTATTTTTTCAGCCTCAAGCACAGGCTCGCCCATATCAACCTTTATAAGCTTTACTTTTCCGTTTTCAACTTCAAAATCAAGATATTTTATGCCTGCAAGGGTGTTTACGGAAATTCTTTTTTTATCCGTAAGTCCTCTGTCATACACGTATTTTCCAACGCATCTTATGCCGTTTCCGCACATCTGCGCCTCGCTTCCGTCTGAGTTAAACATTCTCATTCTGAAATCCGCTTCATCATCGGGGCAGATAAGTATTATGCCGTCAGAGCCCACGCCGAAATTTCTGTTGCTCATTTCAACAGACAGCTTTGATGGATCTTCCACATTTTCTTCAAAACAGTTTATATATACATAATCATTTCCGCAGCCATGCATTTTTGTAAACTTCATAAATTTCACCACCTAACATAAAAGCAATTTATATTTTATGTCTTTTGCCCCTGCTGTCCCATTATGGTAACAATTATACCATAACATAAAAAATTAGGCAAATCTTTACACAAAAACAATGCTCTAAATTAATTCATAATTATCAAAAAAAGTGTAAGAAACACCATAAAACCGCAGAAAAAAACAAAGCCAATTTTTTCTAATAAAAATATAGCTTTGTTTTTAATGTAATTTTTTATTTATTTACGGTATGAAAAACATGCTGTTCATCTTCACCTTCATCGGGAAGACGGCTGTAAAGCCCAAGGCAGTATATGCCCGCAATTCCCACAAGGGCAAATATAATTCTTGAAATAAAGCGAAGATTTGCCCCAAACAAAGCGCTTACAAGGTCAAAATTGAAAAATCCCACATGCCCCCAGTTCAGCGCGCCTATAATAACCAGCGTAAGAGCAAAATAATCTCTCATTTTCATATAAAAGCACCTCTTTTTTGTGCATTTAAGCACATATTTTATATGAAAATATTATTTGTCATTTCCTCAAAATTTATACCGTTTGTGTTTCCTGCGGCTGTAACACTGAGCTTTGAATAATCAAAAACAGTGTCTGTTATATTTTTTATGTCCTCTTCCGTTATGCTTTCAACGCCCTCTATTATTTCCTCTTGGCTTATAATGCGGTTTCGTATAAGCATTGAGCCGCCGTTTGATGTCATTCGGTTTACGGTGCTTTCTCCGCTAATAATATAGCTGCTTAAAACCTGGGTTTTTGCCTTTTCAATTATATCCTTTGAAATTCCGTTTTTCTTTATTTCCTCAATTTCCTCGTGTATAAGCTCCAGTACCCTTTTTGTCTGGTTAGGGTTCATTGCGGCATAAATCATAAAAAGACCGCAGTCTTTATACGCCGAAAGATAGCTGTAAATTGAATAGGTAAGACCGTTGTCCTCTCTCACCTTTTGAAAAAGCACACTGCTCATTCCTCCGCCGAAAATGGTGTTGAAAACAGAATAGGCATATTTTTGAGGGTGGTCACGCTCAACAGAAGGAAAAGCAAGGCACACATGCACCTGCTCTGTATCCTTTGGTACAGCCTTGATACATCGTGTATATTCAATAGGCGTTTTAATTGAATATTCCTTTTTCTCGGTTTTCCAGCCGCCAAAGGCCTTTTCAAGCTTAGAAAGCATTTCGTCCTCTTTAAAATATCCCACAACGGAAATAACAGTGTTGTCATTTCTATAATGATTGCCAAAATATTCCTTTATTTTTTGGCTGTTAAGCGAGGATATTGTTTCCTCAGTGCCAAGTATAGGCATGCCTATGGAATCATTTTTCCATACCTCAGCCTGCATAAGGTCATGCACCAGCTCTTCGGGAGCATCGTCATACATATATATTTCCTCGGTAATTACATTTCGCTCTTTTTTAATGTCCTCATCGTCAAAGCGTGAGTTAAGAAACATATCACTCAGCACATCAAGGGCTATGTCAAAATGCTTGTCCAGTGTTCTGGTGTGATAGCAGGTATATTCCTTTGTGGTGTAGGCGTTTATCTGACCGCCCACCTCGTCCATAGCCTCGGCTATTTCCCTTGCGGAACGGTTTTTAGTGCCTTTAAACATCATGTGTTCAATATAATGTGAAACGCCGTTAAGCTCTTTAGGCTCGTTTACAGAGCCGTTATTTACCCATATGCCAAAGGAAATGCTTCGCACATATGGAATTTCCTCCATAACAACCTTAACGCCGTTGGAAAGCTGTTTAATTGCCGCCATGTCACACCTCCTAACAAATTATCTGCATAAAGCAGCAAAACTATGCGCAAAAAAGGCACCGTTCGGAAATACCTTAAGCGGTGCCTTTCATATGGCGTCTGTCTTAAGCCAACCGCCTTTTATTCTTCTGTTTTAGCGTCTTTCATTGAAAGATTAAGTCTGCCCTGCTGGTCAATTTCTGTCAGCTTAACTCTAACCTCATCGCCTACTGCAAGCACATCTTCAACCTTTGCAACTCTTTCCTTTGAAATTTTTGAAATATGCACAAGACCCTCTTTGCCCGGAGCAATTTCAACAAATGCACCAAATGCCATAAGTCTTGTAACCTTGCCGTCATAAATCTGGCCAACCTCAGGCTCCATTGTAATTGCCTTAATCTTGTCAACAGCCTTCTGCATCATGGCAGAATCTGTACCTCTTACATAAACCTTTCCGTCGTCCTCTGTGTCAATTAAGCAGCCTGTTTCTTCAACAATTTTCTTAATTGTCTTTCCTCTTGGGCCAATAAGCTCTGCAATTTTGTCTACATCAATAGTAAGTGTAGCAATCTTAGGAGCATATGGTGAAAGCTCTTTCTTAGGCTCGGCAATGGCCTTAAGCATAACCTCGTCAATGATATAATCTCTTGCTCTCTTTGTCTGCTCAAGAGCCTGTTCAATCATCTTGAAGGTAAGACCCTTAATCTTCATATCCATCTGAATAGCTGTGATGCCTGCGTGTGTACCTGCTACCTTAAAGTCCATATCGCCGAAGAAGTCTTCAATGCCCTGAATGTCTGTCATCATGATGAAGTCATCGTCATTGTCGCCTGTAACAAGACCAACTGAGATACCTGCAACAGGAGCCTTGATAGGAACGCCTGCAGCCATAAGTGAAAGTGTTGAGCCGCAAATACTTGCCTGGCTTGTTGAACCGTTTGAGCTCATAATATCCGATACCACTCTTATAGCATATGGGAATTCTTCCTCGCTTGGAATTACAGGAAGAAGTGCTCTTTCGGCAAGTGCGCCGTGACCGATTTCTCTTCTGCCGGGGCCTCTTGATGTTTTAGCCTCGCCTGTTGTAAAGCCAGGCATATTGTAATGGTGGATATATCTTTTTGAAACCTCTGACTCATCAAGACCGTCAAGCTTCTGAATTTCACTCATTGCGCCAAGTGTTGTTACTGTAAGAGCCTGTGTCTGTCCTCTTGAGAAAAGTGCTGAACCGTGAGTTCTCGGAAGAATATCAACCTCTGCACTGAGCGGTCTTATTTCCTCAATCTGTCTGCCGTCAGGACGCTTGTGATCTCTTAAAATCATGCGTCTTACAGTCATTTTTTCAAACTTGTATATAATCTCGCCGATAGCTGCGTCAACATCTGCCTCGTCGCCAAGTATAAACTGAATCTGCTCTGTTAAAGCAAGCTTAACCTCATCTGTAATTGCAGAAATCTTTTCATCTCTTATTCTCTTGTCATCTGTAAATACGGCTTCTTCCATTCTTGCGTCGGTAACGTAGTCTTTAACAAGATTGTAAGCGTCTTCGTTGATAGTAACATCTTCGTATTTCTGCTTTTCCTTGCCTTCTGCTGCAACTATTGTATCAATAAATTCAACAATCTTTACGTTTTCCTCATGTGCAAGGCGGATAGCCTTCATCATAAGGTCATTTGGAACTTCGTTTGCGCCTGCTTCAATCATCATTACCTTGTCCTTTTTGGAAACAACAGTAAGTGAAAGGTCGCTTATATCTCTCTGAGCTGCGTCAGGGTTTACAACAAGCTCTCCGTTTACAAGACCAATGTTTACTGAACCAACAGGGTCTGTAAAAGGAATATCTGAAATTGAAAGTGCTATTGATGCACCCCAAAGTGCAGCAACCTCAGGCTGACAATCCTGATCAACAGAAAGAACAGTTGCAACAACGGCAACATCATTTCTGTAATCCTTTGGGAAAAGAGGTCTTATAGGTCTGTCAATGCATCTTGATGTAAGAATGGCATGCTCGCTTGGTCTGCCTTCTCTTTTTATAAATCCGCCCGGGATTTTGCCTACTGAATATAATCTTTCTTCATAATCAATGCTGAGTGGGAAAAAGTCAATTCCATCTCTTGGCTTGTCGGATGCTGTTGCAGTAACAAGCACTACTGTATCGCCATAGCGTACAAGAGCAGCTCCGTTTGCAAGCTCGGCAACTCTGCCTATTTCAACTGATAAATTTCGTCCTGCGACCTGTGTTGAGTAAGTTCTGTACATTCTGATTCTCCTTTGTAAAATACTTAACTTTTAACACCATAGATCTTCAGTTTTATTCACAAATTATTGTGAACACAACTGGAAACCTATAGTGTTATTCTCTTTTTTTATATAACAACAGAGAGGATACGGTTATCCTCTCTGTTGTTGTCAAAATTAATTACTTTCTTAAGCCAAGCTCTGCGATAAGTTCACGGTACTTGTTGATGTCTTTGTTCTTAAGGTAGTTAAGAAGACCTCTTCTCTGACCTACCATCTTAAGAAGACCTCTTCTTGAGTGATGGTCTTTCTGATGTGATTTAAGATGCTCTGTAAGAAGAGTGATTCTTTCTGTTAAAAGAGCAATCTGAACCTCAGGTGAACCTGTGTCGTTAGGTGTTCTGCCGTATTTTTCGATAATTGCCTGTTTGTTGATCATTTTAAATTCATCCGTTTAAAAAATATTATTTATTATCCCCGCAGGCTAAGTGACGGATTGGAGTATCCTGAAACTGAGCAGCGGTTACCAACCATTTGATATTACCATATATACATATACTTTTCAAGAAATTTTTTTATAAATCAGTAATTTTCTTTCCATTCCTCAAAGGCAAGCGAGCCGAAGTACTCCTTTGCGGATTCAACATCTTTGGCAAGCTGTGCCTTAAGGGCGTCAAGAGAATCAAATTTCTTTTCCGGTCTTATAAATTCAAAGAAATATACCGTAACCTTTTTGCCGTATACGTCCTCATCAAAGTCAAAAACATTTGTTTCAACAACCTTGTCTGTTCCGTTTACGGTGGGCTGAACGCCTATATTAGTTACGGAGCTGTATATTTTTCCGTCAATAACGGTTCTTGTGGCATAAACTCCGTTTGGCGGAAAAAGCTTTGTTTTATCAGCATCAACATTCATTGTTGGAAAGCCTATTGTATGACCAAGTCTTTTTCCGTGAACAACAGTGCCGTAAACAAAATACGGAATTGTAAGAAGCTCATCAACAAGAGGTATTTCGGCATTTAAAAGAGCGTTTCGTATGCGTGTGCTGCTTACTCTTTCATCAAGAAAATTTACGGAAGGCACGCATATAACCTCAACGCCATATTCCTTTCCCATTTCCTCAAGCAAAGCACAGTTTCCCTTTGCCATTTTTCCGAAATGATAGTTAAAGCCAACCACCAAAACCTTGCAGTTAAGCTGTTCAAAAAGCAGCCTTGCAAAATCCTCAGGCGAAAGCGACGAAAATTCCTTTGTAAAAGGATATTCTATAAATGCGTCTACGCCTGTCTGCTCAATTACAATTCTTTTTTCCTCATAACCCATAATAAGCGCCCGTGAGTCGCTGTTGGTTTTAAAAAGAAACATTGGGTGAGGATAAAATGAAAATACTATGGACTTAAGGTTCTGCTCCTCAGCCTTTTTCTTCATTATGTCTATCAGCGACCTGTGTCCCTTGTGAAGCCCGTCAAAGTTACCCAAAGTCACTGCCGTAGGCACAGATTGTTTAATATTTGTAGTTGTTATATGCTCCATTTTCATGTGCCCCTTTTATTACAGAAGTATTGTTGCCGGCTTTATGCAGGCTTTTTGCTTTTCTTCATCAAATGTCATTTTGTAAAGCCCCACAAGAGTGCCTTCGCTGTCAAAAACAGCGGCTGTTTCTCCCATTTTTACATTCTGAGCATTATCAAAGAAATATTCGTATATTTTAGCTCCGTTATAAAGCAGCTTTTCAGCCTTTGGAGCAACTGTTATCTTTTTGTAGCCCTCAACAGCCTTTTCCATTGAAAGAAGTACGCTTTGGGCATCGCCGTTTTCGCATTTTTCCTTAAGCTCATCAAGGGTTATGCTGTTTTCCTTAACAAATGAGCCGCTTTTTGTTCTTTCAAGGCTGCTCATATAAGCACCGCAGCCAAGCTTTTCGCCAATGTCGCCGCAAAGTGTTCTTATGTAGGTTCCCTTTGAACAGTCAACCTTAATTGTAAATTTATCGGGCGGATTAAAAGACATTATTTTTATGTCAAAAATTTTTATTTTTCTTGCCTTTCTTTCAACCTCTTTGCCCTCTCTTGCCAGCTCATACAGCTTTTTGCCGTTTATTTTTATGGCGGAATACATAGGCGGAATCTGGTCATATTCGCCCACAAAGCTCATTACGGCGTCAGTTATTTTTTCCTCATCAAAATATACGGGTCTTGTTTCCAAAATGTTTCCGCTGCCGTCCTGAGTATCTGTTGTTACCCCAAGGGTTACTTCGGCAATATATGTTTTTTCCGCTGCCATAATGTAGTCGGCAAGCTTTGTTGCCTTTCCCACGCATATAGGCAAAACTCCTGTGGCGTCAGGGTCAAGTGTTCCCGTATGTCCAACCTTTTTTTGGTGTATTGTGCGCCTTACAACAGCAACGGCGTCATGGGAGGTAAAGCCTTTTTCCTTATAGATGTTTATTATTCCGTCCAAGCCTCATACCTCCTTAGTACATTTTATAGCTGTTTCTTTATTTCTTCAACCACAATTTTTATTATTTCCTTTGGACTGCCCTCAAGGGTGCAGCCTGCTGCTTTTTTATGTCCGCCGCCGCCAAAGGCGTTGCATACGGCGCATACATCAATGCTGTCCTCGCTTCTCATGCTTACCTTAAACACATTTGGCGCTTTTTCGTACACAAACATTGACGCCTCGCAGCCCTCAACACCCTTTATAAAGCCTGTTATCTCATGCAGGTCATCACTGTCCACACCAAGGCGGCTCATATCCTCAAGGGTCATGTAGGTATACACAATTTTTCCCTCCAAAGCCGTTTCCAGTCTTTCAGCGGCAAGTCCCAAAGCCTTTGCCTCTCCCAGCTTTCTTGTAAAGAAAATTCTGTTATAAATTCCGCTGAAATCAAAATCATATTCCATAAGCTCAGCCGCTATTGCCATTGTGGCAGGGCTTGTGGAGGAATGGCGGAAACCGCCTGTATCATAAATTATGCCTGTGTAAAGCGCCGCTGCTATGTTGCTGTTAAAGGGCGCATAGCCGTAAATAAGCCTGAAAACAAGCTCACTGGCGGAGGAGGCCTCCTCATCGGCATAGTTAAGCTTTGCAAAATTTGTGTTGTTTCTGTGGTGGTCAATGTTTATTGTGTTGGGAACAGCCTTAAACATTTCGGCGTTTTTGCCCAATCGCTCAATATCGCCGCAGTCAAGGGCGATATAAAGGTCGGGCGCAAAGCCCTCAGGCATATTGGTATAAACAAGCCCGCCTGTGGGTATCACATTAAAGCTGTCGGGATATTTGTCCAGTATTACCGCCGTATCCTTGCCCAGTTCTTTAAGCGCCATGGCAAGGCCGCAGCACGCCCCAACGGCATCTCCGTCAGGGCTTGTGTGTGCCGAAACAGCAATAACACTACTCATTTCTATCATTTGTCTTATTTCATCAAAGTCTGCCATTATTCCTCACTGCTTCCCTTTGATATTTCATCAATAAGCTTATTCATTTTTATTGCGTATTCAAGAGAATCGTCCAGCTTGAATATAAGCTCGGGAGTGTTTCTCAAATTTATTCTTTCCGCAAGCAAATGTCTTATAAAGCCTGATGCATTTTTAAGGCCTTTCATAACCTCTTTTTTCTCTTCCTCATCGCCAAGCACCGAAACAAAAATTTTGCAGTACTTAAGGTCGCTTGTGGTTTCAGCCTTTATAACGCTTGTAAGGCTTACAATTCTTGGGTCTTTAACTTCAGAACGTATGATATTGGCAGTTTCGCGCTGTATTTCATCATTTATACGTATCATTCGTGTATTGACTTTTCTCATACTTTAATTACCTCGGAATTTCCTGCATAATAAAGGCTTCTATGGTGTCGCCTTCTTTTATGTCGTTAAATTTCTTAAATACCATACCGCATTCAAAGCCTGTGGCAACCTCTTTAACGTCGTCTTTTCCTCTTCTTAAGCTTTCAAGCTCGCCGTCATAAATAACAATGCCGTCTCTCACTATTCTTGCAAGGCAGTTTCTCTGGAACTTTCCGTCAAGAACATAGCTGCCGGCAATGGTGCCTACGCCTGAAGCCTTGAATGTCTGGCGTACCTCGGCATGACCGATAACCTTTTCCTCGTAAACAGGGTCAAGCATACCTTTCATGGCAGCGGTAATATCCTCAATGGCATTATAAATTACTCTGTAAAGACGAACGTCAACCTTTTCTGCATCGGCATATGTCTTTGCCGCAGGCTCAGGACGAACGTTAAAGCCTATAATAATGGCATTTGAAGCGCTGGCAAGCATAACGTCAGATTCTGTTATGGCGCCTACGCCGCCGTGGATTATTCTAACTCTTACCTCTTCTGTTGAAAGCTTTTCAAGGGACTGGCGAAGAGCCTCAACACTGCCCTGAACGTCAGCCTTAACAACTACGCCAAGTTCTTTAACGTTTCCGCTTTGAATCTGTGTAAACAGATCGTCAAGTGAAACCTTCTGCGGAGTGTTCTTTATCATTTCTGTTCTGCTCTTAGCTATAACGCTTTCTGCAACCTGTCTTGCCTGCTTTTCATTTTCAGCCACATAAAAGCTGTCGCCTGCTGACGGAACCTCTGAAAGACCGAGAATTTCAACAGGTGTTGAAGGGCCTGCCTTTTTAACTCTTCTGCCCTTATCGTCCATCATGGCTCTTATTTTGCCGTATGCGCAGCCTGCAACAAGCGGGTCGCCAACAGAAAGCGTACCGTCCTGAACAAGCACTGTTGCAACCGAGCCTCTGCCCTTATCAAGCTTTGCCTCAATAATTGTACCTCTTGCCTTTTTGTTAGGGTTAGCCTTAAGCTCCTTCATTTCGGCAGTAAGTATAATCATTTCAAGCAGAGTGTCGATACCTTCTTTTTTAACGGCTGAAACAGGAACACATATTGTATCGCCGCCCCAGTCCTCTGTAAGAATGCCGTATTCAACAAGCTCCTGCTTAACTCTGTCAGGGTTTGCAGACGGCTTATCCATTTTGTTGATGGCAACTATAATTTCAACGCCTGCCGCCTTTGCGTGGTTTATGGCCTCAATGGTCTGTGGCATAACGCCGTCATCTGCCGCAACAACAAGAACGGCAATATCCGTAACCTGTGCGCCTCTCATACGCATAGCGGTAAATGCTTCGTGGCCCGGTGTATCAAGGAAGGTAATAGGCTTGCCCTGAATCTGAACTGTGTAAGCACCTATGTGCTGTGTAATTCCGCCTGCCTCGCCCTTTGTTACGTTTGAATGTCTTATGGCGTCAAGAAGTGATGTTTTGCCGTGGTCAACGTGACCCATAACAACAACTACCGGCGGTCTTTCCTTAAGGTCTTTTTCGTTTTCTTCTTCCTCAGCAAAAACCTGTTCAAAAATGTCCTTTTCTTCCTCAAGCTCAAGAATTACGTTGTATTCCTCGGCTATTTCGGCAGCTGCGTCAAAATCAAGGGTTGCGTTAATATTAAGCAGCTGACCCTTTTTAAATGCTGCGGCAACAAGCTCTGTTCCCTTTTTGCCAAGTACCTCGGCAAGCTCCTTAACTGTTAAGGAAGCAGGAATTTTCTTAATTTTAAGCTCGTCTTCCTCTGCCGGCTTTGGCTCTGCCTTTACAGGCTCAGCCTTAGTCTGCTCTTTTTTGAAATTATTATTTTTATTATTTCCGTTATTGTTGTTTTTATTGTTTCCGTTCTGACGGAAATCTTTTTTGTTGTTATTATTGTTGTTTTTTCCGTTCTGCTGGTCTTTTTTTCCGTTTTTGTTTCCGCCCTGCTGGAAATCCTTTTTGCCGCCTTTTCTGTTATCGTCGTTTGAGGTGTTTCTGTTTTTCTCAAAAACCTTTTTATCCTGATATTTGTTTTCTGACGGTGCCTTTTTTTCCTCAGCCGGCTTTTCTGTTTTTTCCTGTTTTGGTTTGTCAGCCTTTTTAATTTCGCTCTTAGGCTTATTTTCAACAGGCTTTTTTTCCTCTTTTTTAGGTGCTTCTTTCTTTACAGGCTCTTTTTTAGGTTCTTCAGCCTTAGGCGCCTGTTTTGCCTCTTTCTCGGCATTTTGTGCGCCGTAAGCCTGTCTTAAAAACTTTACAGCCTCATCGTCCACAGCGCTCATGTGGCTTGAAGCGTTAATTCCAATTTCTTTTAGTTTTTCTATAATAGCTTTAGAGCTTACGTTTAATTCCTTTGACAATTCATGTATTCTGATCTTTGACAAAGGCTCCACCTCCAATCAATTTATCAACTGCGGGAAAGCTCTTTAAGCTTTGCGGCAAATCCGCTGTCTGTTATTGCCACAACAGATCTTTCAGCTTTTCCCAGAGCCCATCCCAATTCACTTTTATTTCCGTACTCTATCAAATCGGTGTTATAAAACCTTGCCGAATTTAAAAACTTAGTCTTTGTATTTTCAGACGCATCACAGGCAACTATAATAAGCTTTGCCTTTTTGCCTTTAACAGCCGCCTCACAGGCAACCTCGCCCGACTGCGCCTTTCCGGCCTTCATACAAAGCCCCAGCAGAGAAAGAAATTTATTCTGCACTGCCCTTCACCAATTCCTCTCTCAAGCTTTCGTATACCTCTTTAGGCACTGCCGCCTTAAAGCTGCGTTCAAGGCCTTTGTTTTTCTGCGCTTTTTCAAGACATTCTATATTTGGACAGATGTATGCGCCTCTGCCCGGCTTTTTGCCTGTAAAATCAAGTGAAAACTCGCCTTCGTCGTTTCTCACTATTCTTACAAGCTCTTTTTTATTTTTCATTTCCTGACAGCCTGTGCATTTTCTAAGGGGAATCTTTTTCTGCTTCATATTCTTTCCTCCTTAAAATATTATTCTTCGCCGTCTTCCGCTTCTTCATCCACTGTTATTTCAGCGTTTTCATCATCAAAAAATCCTGCTTCCTCAGCCTGGCTTTCGCTCTTTATGTCAATTCTCCAGCCTGTAAGCTTTGCGGAAAGTCTTGCATTTTGTCCCTCCTTGCCGATAGCAAGTGAAAGCTGATGGTCAGGAACAACAATTTTTGCGCTCTGCTCATCTGCGTTTATGGCAACTGCAACAACCTTTGACGGGCTTAAAGCAGCGGCAATAAAATCTCTTGGGTCTTCATTCCAGTTGATAATATCTATCTTTTCTCCGTGAAGCTCATTTACAATAACATTAACTCTGTAACCGTTCTGACCTACGCATGCGCCCACAGCGTCAACATTAGGGTCTTTTGAATATACTGCAATTTTTGTTCTTGAACCCGCCTCACGTGCAATGCTCTTAATTTCAACAAGTCCGTCATGCACCTCAGGCACTTCCTGCTCAAAAAGTCTTTTTACAAGCTCAGGATGAGTTCTTGAAACATAAATCTGAGGGCCCTTTGTTGTCTGCTTAACCTCAAGCACGTAAAACTTTATTCTGTCCTGGAAGTTGTATTCCTCGCCTGCAATCTGCTCGCTTGGGGCAAGTATAGCATCTATTTTTCCAAGCTGAACGATTACGTTTTTCTTTTCTTTTCTCTGAACAATACCCGTTACAATATCCTTTTCCTTTGTAATGTACTGATTGTAAAGTATTTCTCTTTCAGCCTCTCTGAATTTCTGAACAACAACCTGCTTTGCTGTCTGTGCTGAAATTCTTCCGAAATCTCTCGGTGTAACTATTTCGTTAAAAATGTCGCCCACCTTGTATGAAGGATTAACCGCCTGAGCCTCTTTAAGTGACATCTGAAGAGCCGGGTCCTCAACCTCATCAACTATTTCCTTCTGTGCAAAAACAGTAACCTCGCCGGTTTCTCTGTTAATGTCTACCTTAATATTCTGTGATGTGCCAAAATTCTTTTTGCAGGCTGTAACAAGAGAAGTTTCAATAGCTTCAAATATTATTTCCTTATCAATGCCTTTTTCTTTTTCAATAATGTTCAATGCCTCAATAAATTCGGCCTTATCCATTTTTTAAACACTCCTTTTCTTAAAAAATAACTGCAAGCTTAATAACTGCTATATCTTTTCTGTCAAATGACAGTTCATTTCCGTTTTCGTCCTCTATTGTAACCATGCTTCCCTCAAGGCCTTTAAGCGTTCCCTGAAACTCTTTGTTTCCGTCAACCGCCTTATAAAGCTTAACATCAACAACAGAGCCGGCATATTTTACAAAATCCTTATCCTTTTTAAGCTGTCTGTCAAGCCCCGGAGAGCTTACCTCAAGAATATACGCCTGCTCAATAACATCCTTTTCGTCAAGCAGCTTTTCTATTCTTCGGCTTGCCTTCTCACAGTCGTCAATGCTTATGCCGCCCTCCTTGTCAAGGTAAAACCTGAGATACCAGTTCTGTCCCTCCTTAACAAATTCAACATCAACAAGCTCATAGCCAAGCTCCTCAATAATGCCTGCTGTAAGAGCCTCCACTTTGCTTTCTGTGTTATTTACCTTTGCCACCTGCTCACCCTCCGTTTTAATGGTTCTTTGCACACTGTACGAAAAAGAGTGAGTTTTTCAACTCACTCTTTCAACACACATCTATTGCTCTTTCTGCTACATTATAACACTACTGTTACATTTTTGCAAGTAAAATTTATCTGTAAATAATCTCATGTCTTTTTGGGCCCGTTGAAACTATTGTTATAGGATAGCCAAGCTCTTTTTCTATAAACTCAATATAGTTTCTTGCGTTTTCAGGAAGATCCTCATATTTTGTAATGCCTCTTATGTCGCATTTCCAGCCCGGAAGAACCTTAAGCACAGGCTTTGCCTTTTCAAGCAAAGGCGTTACAGGAAATTCCTTTGTTTCCTTTCCGTCTATTTCATAAGCCACACAAACAGGAATCTCATCAAGATAGCCAAGGGCGTCAATTACCGTAAAGGCAATGTCTGTTGTGCCCTGAAGCATACAGCCGTAGCGTGTTGCAACACAGTCGAACCAGCCCATTCTTCTCGGTCTGCCTGTTGTTGCGCCAAATTCGCCGCCGTCGCCGCCTCTTATTCTAAGCTCCTGAGCCTCGTCGCCGAAAATTTCGCTTACAAAAGCGCCTGCGCCTACCGATGAGGAGTATGCCTTAACAACGGTGTAAATCTGCTTAATTTCGTAAGGCGGTATGCCTGCGCCTATTGAAGCAAAGCCGGCAAGTGTTGATGACGATGTTGTCATAGGGAAAATGCCGTGGTCAGGGTCTTTAAGAGCGCCAAGCTGACCCTCAAGAAGTATTTCCTTGCCCTCTTTGATTGCTTTGTTAAGGTATTCCGTTGTATTTACAATATATGGCGCAATTATATCTCTGTAAGAAATAACCTCGTCAAATATTGCCTGTGGGTCAAGAAGAGGCTTGTGATACAAATGCTCAAGAAGAACATTTTTAATTTCACATGCAGCCTTTATTCTTTCCATAAGAATGTCCTCATGGAAAAGATGGCATATCTGAATGCCTGTTTTAGCGTATTTATCTGAATAAAAAGGAGCAATTCCCGATTTTGTTGAACCGAAGGACTTGTCGCTTAAACGAGCCTCTTCATATGTGTCAAACATAATATGGTAAGGCATCATAAGCTCAACTCTGTCTGAAATAAGAATTTTAGGCTCTGTAATGCCGCTGGACTTGATATATTCAAGCTCTTTTACAAAATAAGGAACATTAAAGGCAACGCCTGCGCCTATAATGTTTACTGTATTTTTATTAAAAACGCCTGACGGCATCTGATGAAGCGCAAATTTGCCGTATTCGTTTATAATTGTGTGTCCGGCATTGCTTCCGCCCTGAAAACGAATTACGATGTCGGCATTTTCTGCCAGCATATCTGTTATTTTGCCCTTGCCCTCATCGCCCCAGCAAGCTCCAACTATTGCTTTTACCATAAAAGTATCACTCCTCCGAATGTTTAAAAGTAAATACCAATCCCATTACTTAATTATTATACTCTATATATAGATATAAGTAAAATAAATGGTTTTTATATTTTATATAATTGATACTTATTGAAATAAGCGTAAGTATAAAAACACAATACCTTTTACATATATGCTTAAAAATTGGGATTATGACAGCCTTATACCGGCAGGCTTACAAAAATTGAAAGGCTGTTTTCCTTAAGGCTTTCAGCCCATATTTTGCCCTTGTGGGCGCACACTATGCTGTGGGCAATGGCAAGCCCCAGCCCATAGCCGCCGATAGCTGAATTTCGCGACCTGTCGCCACGGTAAAAGCGGTCAAAAAGGTGGCTCAGCTGTTCCTTTTCCATCGGCTGTGATGTAAGGTTTGAAACCATAATTTTTACGGCATGGCTCTCTTTTTTAAGTTCAAAAAATATGGTGCTTTCTTCAGCGGAGTATTTTACGGCGTTATCCAGTAAAACAGACAAAAGCTGCCGTATGGCTTTTTCATCACCTGTAAATGAAACCATAGGCGAAATTTTTATATCAAGCTTTCTTTTCTTTGCCGCAGCAAGGCTTTGAAAGGACTGTGCTATTTCCTCGGCTATATCAGACAAAGGAAAATCTATAAGCTGCAGCTGATGTTTTTCCTCGTCCATACGTGAAAGATAAATAAGGTCGTTGGTAAGGTCTGTAAGACGCTTTGTCTGACGCTTTATGTCCGTAAGCCATTCACTTTCGCCAAATTCCATTTCTGCCAAATCGGCGTCAGCCCCTATAATTGTAACGGGAGTTTTAATTTCGTGTCCTGCGTCGGTTATAAAGCGCTTCTGCTTTTCATAGCTTTCAGCCACAGGCTTTATAATTCTGCCCGAAAAAATTATAAGCAGAACAAGCACTGCCAAAAGCCCCAAAACAGATATTGCTGCGCTTGAAAAAAGCATTGTGCGCACATTAGAAAGCCCTCGTCCGCAATCAAGAAAAATGACTCTCGTGCCGTTTTCCTCCTCGCTTACGGTAAAGCGGTAATCATCACAAAAACCGCTGTCTTTTCCGCTTTTCCATGCCTTAAAGGCATAGCTTTCAGCCGTTTCACTGTTTACGGCGGCAATTTTTCCCGTATCAACATTTATAATTTCACCATTTTCGTCCATAAGAACAGAGAAAAATCGTGATTCATAAGGGGTTTCTGCCGAAAAAACACGTTTCGGCCGCATATTTTCCTTTGGCGGCACACTGTTGGGCATATCCTTGCGCATCGTTTTGTCGTCGGAAGGAAACATTCCGTTGTTTTCGGCAAGCACAGATAAAATGGTGTCGGCCTCAAAAACCGTTTTGCGGTAGCCCATCAAATTTATTCCGCTTAAAATTACAAGCAAAACTATTGCCAGCGACAGCATTGAGGCGGCTATAAATTTAAAACGCAAATTTTTAATCATTTTATTTCCTCCAGAGAATAGCCTGTGTTCCTTGTGGCCTTAATCTGAATATCAGCATTCAGCGCCGACAGTTTTTTTCGCAGATATGATATATAAACCCAAACCACATTTGTTTCAACATCGGTGTTGTAGCCCCATATTTTTTCCAAAAAACGCTCTGTTGGAATAAGCTGTCCCGGGTTTCGCATAAGCAGCTCTATCATCTGAAATTCCTTGTTTGCAAGGCGAAAGCTTCCGCTTGGTGAGGACAGCTCAAAGGAAGGCTGGTCAAGGGTTATGTTGCCAAAGGACAGCTGGCTGTCGGTTTGAAGCGTCTGACTGCGGGTTATGGCTCTTATGCGTGCCAAAAGCTCAGCCGTGGCAAAGGGCTTTGTAAGATAGTCGTTTGCTCCGCTGTCAAGGCCCAAAACCTTGTCCTCAACCTCAGCCTTTGCCGTAAGCATAAGCACAGGTATGCGGTTTCCGCTTTCCCTCAGCTTTTTAAGCACCGTAAGCCCGTCCATTTCAGGCATCATTATATCCAAAATTACAGCGTCATAGTTTTCGGAGGAAAGATACTCCAAAGCCTCTTTTCCGTTATAAACGGCGTCAGCCGAATAATTGTTTTTTTCAAGCAGTGCAATAACCGCCCTTGAAAGGGATTTTTCGTCCTCTGCCAGTAAAATGCGCATTATTATGCCTCCTTTTGTTTTTTTCACTTCAATTATAATGTCATAACCTTAATTAATATTTAAAAAGGTACCATAAAAATCAATTTGTGTCATCTAAATTAATTGTAAACTTTTTGTATATTTTAAGTATAGTTAT
>Ga0129308_1001480_pt1 | contig 24320 bp, 13 predicted proteins | sample L827metagenome_FD_94440 | JGI IMG/M metagenome (GOLD analysis project Ga0129308, IMG submission 94440) | Ring-tailed lemur group fecal microbial communities from Wisconsin, USA - L827 metagenome | ecosystem: Host-associated > Mammals > Digestive system > Large intestine > Fecal | place: USA... | reverse complement strand
TGGTTCAAGTCCAAGAGGAAGAGCGAAAAAAATTGAATGCATATTCTTCCTTAGCTCAGTCGGTTAGAGCATCTGACTGTTAATCAGAGGGTCCTTGGTTCAAGTCCAAGAGGAAGAGCAAAAGGTTCGTCAATCAGGCGAACCTTTTTTGTTTTCTCCATCAGCCGCACTTAACGAACAAACGGAAATCTTGGGGCAGTAGAAATTTCAGAAGTTCGAGAACAGTAGAAGTTTGAGGCGTGCTGGACGAACAAAGAGAAGAGGGTGTGTCGAAACTGGTATTCACCACAGATTACACAGATTTGCACAGATAAGCACAGATAAGCACTTTTGATTATCAGTAGATTAAGTTCATTTTGTGTTAATCCGTGTAATCTGTGGTGAATTTTGGCACACCCCCTCTTTTGCTTTCACACTCAATGGAAATCGAACATCAAATTCAGATGCAGACCTTCATCACCCGACTTGATACGGATATTTCCCGGCTGACTGTTGGGACCTTGATGCTCAATGGGTTTGAAAGAGCAGATGGCAGGTATGTCGAGCAGGAAAGAGATATCCCCTTCCGGGAACTTAGGCATGGTGTCCTTCACGCGTCCGGCAGGTTCTTCGGGAGTAAAGATACGATAAAAGATGCCGTCGCTACGGGAATAAACCGTGAAAGGAGTGGTATCACTCTCCAACGTTGCCCAATACATATTGGCGTGATAGCCCTTAAACTCCGGATAAACCAGATTCCCGAAGCTTTCACCGGTGATGGTGTTGTTATAGTTTTTTTGCCAAATGCCGTAGTTCGTGCCCGGAATACGGTTTTTCCATACCCGGTAAGGACCACGTCCCAACCACTTCATCCCGGTACAGCTCTTTTCGGGATAAGAGAAGGTCAGTCCCAGGTTCTTCACTTCAGTATCCATGAAAGCGTCATCGAAGCCACCGCCGCCCGAAGCGCGGTTCAGCAGAATAGCATCCATATAGAGCAAGCCTTGCACTGTCAGTCTCCAGACGATGGAATCGGCAGCACCTTTATACTTGGCGCAGAACACGGCCTCACCGGCAGTGGTGCGGACGGAACTCAAAGAAGGTTCATAACGCATCTTCATACCCACCGGGCGGGGACCATCCTTAAAAGGAATTTCCTTGTTGCCCGAAGTGACCCGGAGCAGCAGACCGGTTGCGGCATCGAAGGTGACACGGACACCGGCGCTTTTCAGCACAATCTCATCCGGTGTCCGCGTGGCCGTGGGCTGCTCCGTAAGGTTCAGCGGCATCGGAGTTTGTGCCAGTTTGTGTTCAAAATACTGTCGGGCGAGGCGGATGGGGTACGACCATTCGCAGATGCTCTTCCCCTCTTTGTCGAAGGCTTCCAGCACCAGCACATCGCCCTCACGGAAAGAATCGGGAAGTGTGAAGCTCGCGGTACCCGTTTCCCCCGGACGGATTGCCGGAAGCTGAACGGCACCTGTGGCAAGTACCGTTGTTTTCCCTTCGCCCTGCAAAGGTGTGGTGCACGACAGTACTTTATAATTCATCCGGCACTCGGAAAGATTGGTGTAAGTATATTCATTCGTCAACAAGAAACGGCCGTCAAAGTGGCTCGTTATCAACAAGGGTTTCAACTGGATGGGCGACCATTGCGCACGGATTGCATAGAAACTGCCCTCCTTTTCGCGGCGGGGGCCGACGATGCCGTCGGGAGCGTTCGACTTGTCCGAATCAAGAATGCCTCCCTTGTCGGTGCGTTTGGGGGCTTCGTCGCAATATGCCCAGATGAATCCTCCGGCAAACATGGGGCTTGTCAGCCAGCGGTCCCAGAAGTCACGCAACCCGGCACCTCCACCCTGGTCGTACATGGCGTGCATGAATTCGGTAGGCATGAACACCTTATAACCATTGGTGAAGCGTGCCACCCCGGTCAGATAAGCCGGATAGTGGTGAGTATCCAAGTCGTTGAAATCGGCCCACGGATGTACCATGTGGCGTTTCTGCAACTTGTCGTATTTCTCGAACAGAGGGTCGAGGGCATAGTTCCATCCACCTTCGTTGCCATGACTCCAGATGATGATGCTGGGATGGTTCACGTCGCGTTCCATCATTTCCTTCACCAGTCCCGGTCCGACTTTGGAGTCGTAGCCGTTCTGCCAACCCGCCAACTCATCCATATAGACGATACCGAGAGAATCGCACATATCCAGAAAATGCTCGTCGGGCGGATAATGGGAACGGACGGCATTCATATTCATCTCTTTGATAAGCAAGGCATCCTGAAGACTCATGGCTGCGCTCGTGGCGCGACCTCCGTCCACGGAGAAAGAGTGACGGTTTACACCCTTCACTATCAGCTTGACACCATTCAGATAGACTCCGTCTTGCGGAAAGAACTCGATGGTACGGAAACCGATGCGGATGTCACGGAGCTGTACAGTCCTTCCCGCCGGGCCTTTCAGTTCCAGACGCGCCACATAAAGATTAGGGTCTTCCGTAGACCAGACCTTCGCGCCCTTCCATCTTCCCTCCACGAGTTGTTCGCTCTCCGAATCCGTGATTCTACAAACAAGAGACGGGCGGTTATCAGCGGCAAGCAACTCCTCCCCGCTCTTCAGGTCCTTGACGGATACGACCAGTTTGTAGCCTCGTGCATCCCCTTCCATCTCTACAGCCGCCCGGAACGTTCCGTCCTGACGGGCATCGAGAGTAAAATGCCTTACATGAATCTCCGGAACCACTTCCAGCCAAACCGGACGGTAGATGCCGCCATACAGCCACCAGTCAGCCTTGCGCTCGGCGGCATTGATTGACTTATTGGACGATTCCTTGGCTATCTTCACTTCCAGCGTGTTGCGCTTACCCAGTTCCAGCAAATCCGTTATGTCATAACAGAATCGGTAGAAACCGCCCTGGTGCATATCACCGGCGCTTTTTCCGTTTATCAGCACTTCGGCATCCGTCATTACACCGTCAAAGAAGATTTTCACCCGCTGACCAGCCCATGACCCGGGTGCATGAAACTTGTGGCGGTAGGTTCCCACCTCATCGCTCGGTCGTTCGCCCGGCACCTTGTACCAACGTCCATAGGTATATTCACCAAAACCCTGAAGTTCCCAGTTGCAGGGCACTTCTATCTTCTTCCATTTTCCACTGTTCTGCCCTTTGGAGCAGAAAAAATCCCACGTCCGGGTATCATCGATACCGGTGCCGGAAAGATATATCCTTTCAGGATGCAATGCCTGAGCTTGCACCCCATTCGCAAAAAACAACGCTGCAAGCAGAAGCAGCCGACCGATTAACTTATCCTTCATATATATTATAAATCTTTATTCGCAAAAATAGCGGGAATACCGGATTCCATCAATGGAAAAACGTACACACCTATCTATAATCATACAAACAGAGGTTATCCAAGCACCTTTCCTGCAAAAAAACAGACTCTATGCCCTCTCCCCCTTCTGATAGGCCGAAGGAGAAACCCCGAACTGCCGCTTGAAACATTTACTGAAGTAGAAGGGGTCGTTGATACCGATCTTATACGAAATTTCAGAGATAGTATCGGTACCCTCAGCCAGCAGTTCGGCAGCTTTCTTCATACGCATGACCCGCATATACTCGTTGGGAGTATAGCCCGTAACACCACGGACCTTACGATAGAAGATAGTGCGCCCGAGCTTCATCATCCCCGCAAACTCATCGATGGTGAACTGGGCATTTCCTATCTGTTTCTCCATGACAGTCTGCAACCTGTCAGCAAAGTCCTTATCCTGCTGCGACGTGCAGATGGCAGGACGCACCATGCCGGGTTCATTGGAGAATTTCTCGCGCAGCTTCTCGCGCTGTTCTATCAGCTTAAAGATACGCGCCAGAAGCAGCTTCGGGCTGAAAGGCTTGGTGATATAGGCATCTGCACCGCTATTCACCCCTTCCAACTGTTTTTCTTCGGCACTGAGTGCCGTCAACAGTATGATGGGGATGTGACTGGTATCGAAGTTGTTCTTCAGATGCCGGGTCACCTCGAATCCGGTCATGCCGGGCATCAGCACATCGCATACTATCAGGTCGGCATCGTAAGTGCGGGCACTCTCCAGACCTGCCGTTCCATCAGCCTCGGTCATTACTTCAAAATAGGCTCCTATCTCTTTCTTCAGGAACTCGCGTATATCGTCATCATCTTCTATTACCAGGATTTTCCGCTTGTTCAGAGGAGCCGTGCCGGAGGATTGCAGCTCCTTACATCTTTCATCCTCCCCTTCCTGCTGCGGCAACGCTTCCTTCTGGCAATACTGCGACTCTTCTATCAGCAACCGGTTGGGAACCAGGAAATCTTTTTCTTCATACACAACCTTATCGGTAGGCAACGAAACTGTAAAGACGGAGCCTCCACCTTCATTTTCAGTATAAGCGATGGTTCCCTTATGCACATTTACCAGTTCGTGCGTCAGATGCAATCCCACTCCAATACTGTTGCCCGAGAAGCTGCTCTGCATGAAGCGTTTGAATAGTTCCGCACGCTTCTCTTTCGGAATGCCCACACCGGTATCGGACACTGAAATAACCAGCTTCTCCGCCACCTCATCCACCGTTACCGAAAATACGATTTTTCCGCCGCTCGGGGTATATTTAAAGGCATTTGACAATAAATTATAGCTCACCTTGTCCAGATTTCCCTTATCAATGAACATGCGATAAACGTCCAACGACGACACAAAGCGGAAATCCATCTTCTTGGACTCTGCCGCGTCCTTGAAACTCAGGAATATCTCGTAAAGGAAAGCCACTACATCCGTTTCCTCCAGAGAAAGCGCCAACTTGTTATTCTGCATCTTGCGAAATTCCAGCAACTGATTGATGAGCCTCAGCATGCGCTTGGTACTCTTGCTTACTATCTTCAGCGAATAGGCCATATCCTTGGGATTATCACACCCCTCAATCTTCTCAAGCGCCCCTTGAATCAAAGTGAGCGGTGTGCGGAACTCGTGGGATATATTGGTAAAGAATACCAGCTTGTACTCCGTCAGCTGCTTCTCTACCTCAATGCGGTTGCGCAGGGCATTGAAGTTCCTCAACATCCGGAACAAGAAGTAGCACACCACCAGGAGCAGGACAAGATAGACAAAGTAAGCCCATCCGCTCCGCCAATACGGTGGGGCTATGATTATGCGCAACGTCGTTTCACGCTCGCCCCAGACACCTGCCGCGTTACAAGCCTTTACACGGAGCAGGTAGTTGCCGGGAGGCAGATTCTTGTAAACGGCAAAGTTCAGAAAGGACGGAGCACTCCAGCTCTTGTCATAACTATCCAACTTATACATATATTTCACAGTTCCGTCCTTGGAATAGTCGAAAATCGAGAAATCCACTTCAAACGAGTTCTGATCATAAGCCAGATTCAGTTCTTTCGTATAAGGTATGGCATTCTTCAACGGAGACTCCCGCTCTCCGGGCTGCACCGGTACTCCGTTTATCTTCAGTCCGGTCAATGTCGCCATCGGGGCTACCGCCGAACTCCTGTAACCGGTCTCATCGGGTGTTATCACCATTAGTCCGTGCCCGGAGCCGAACACAATCCGTCCATCCTCCAACGCACATCCACTGTTGTCGCTATAAGTATTCCCCAATACATAAGAGGAGAAAAAATAGTTCTCAAAGACACACCTGTCAGCATCTATGCAAGAGACACCATACTCCGTGGAAACCCATATTTTTCCTTGACGGTCTTCCACGATAGTTTGCACCATATCATTCACCAGTCCCCTGCTGCTGTCAAAGCACTCAAAAGTCAAGTTCCCGTATTCCTTCTCCGGTCGGCACATGCTGACACCGGCACCGGAAGTGGCAATCCACATCCGCCCCCGGCTATCCAGACAGAAGCTTTTCACTTCATTGCTGCGCAAATCGCCCTTCTGGCTGTTAAAGTCGTAGTATCGCGACGGGTCATTAATCAACGAATCGGGGTGGAATACATACACGCCGTCGCTGGTACCCACCCACATATAGCCATTTTTATCCTCGCCGATAGCACGTATCTGCCGCTGATTATAGGTCTGGTCGAAGAAGTGGCGGAAACTATATCCATTCTTGCTTTTGACAGCTAAGTCCAAACCGCCATGAAAGGTTCCCACCCACATACGCCCCTTGCGGTCACGATGGATGCTGAATATATGATTGTTGGCGAGTGAATGCGGGTCATCCTCCCGGTGCCTATACCAAACGCCGCTGATGCAAAGCCCCTCACCACGGCTTCCCATCCACAGATACCCTTCCGTATCCTTTGCCACCGCATAAATATTGGAGTGGAAATATTTCTTTTCTTTAAGATTCATATCCTTGTCATAGACATACATTCCTCCACGGCGGGTACCGGCATAGACATTCCCGTCCTCCAACCGTACAAGCATACGAATCAGGTTGGAGCGGTCGTCAATATCCGACCGCTCCTCGGGATAAATACAGGTGGCCCCTTCGTTCAGCACCGACAGCCGGACAACTCCCGAAAACTCCGTACTCACCCAAATTCCTCCAGAACGGTCTTCCATGACATACAGCAGATAATCCGAAGGAAGATGGCCGGACTCGTTCATCCGCGCGGTGAAATGCTGCAACTCACCGGTGTGCAGATTGTAGGCAAAGAGTCCGTTGCCATAAGTGGATATCCAGATGATGTCGCGCGAATCGTGCACAAACCGGTAACGTTCAAAGTCGATATACTGCATCTTGTCTTCCGGGAGCAAATAAAAGCTCTTGACGGCCCGCGTGGAAGCATTGACATAATATACCCTGCCCGTATTGTTGTAAATCCAGTAATTACCTTTGTTGTCCTTTTGCACCTCGCCGTTCCTGACGTCCAGCTCACCGGCAGACGACACCTTGCCGGTAGCGGCATGATAAATGTAGCCACCCGCAGAAGTGAAGACATACAGGTCATCCTCCAGAATCATAGTGCCGCTCACAGTGACGTCCGAGCCCACAGGCAGGCTTGCCACTTCCTCCGGCCGGGCGTTCCGCTCCATGAATATGCGCCCGTCAACCGAGATGAAGAACGTATATTCCCCCGAAGACAAGCCTACAGGCGACGGAACGCGAAGTACATTCTCTGCCTTGTCGCCTTTCACCAGTTCCACCCCTTCATGGGTCATAATCCATATCCTTCCTTCTTCATCTTCAAAAAGGCCTTTAGCCATGTTGGACGAAAGATTCCCGTTTTCTGCCCGAAAGGCAAGTGAAGTAAAATTTCCGTCCCGGTAGCGTACACGACGGCATCCGTTACGGTCGTGCCACTGCCAGATGTCACCATTGGATGTCCGTACCGTACCCGAATAGGGTTGTTCATACTCTCCGCACCCGGTGAAATCAACAAAACGCCCCTGTTTCAGGTCATAGCAGCACTGCCGCTCAGAGACGACATCTATCCACATCAGTCCGCCCTGATCCTCGAACATCTTGCGCACCCGATGGTCCATCAAAGAAGGTACGCCGTCTTCGGGATAAAAATTGACGAAAGAACTGCCGTCGTAACGGCTCAGCCCGTTCAGTGTGCCCAGCCAGATGAAGCCTTTATTGTCCTGAAGGATGCAACGGACAGTATTATTGGCAACGCCATCAGCCGTCGTGAAATGTACGGAACGCACTTCGACGGAAGCCAAGGAGGGAAGCTGACACACCAATAAGCAGCATATAATCAGGAATATGTGTTTTCGCATAAATACAAGCTTTCAGTTATCTGCACAAAAATAGGGAATAAAGTCAGAAGAAAGATTGTTTTTTCTGATTTATCCCCTATCTGTTTTGACAGACTGTTCCAAATTCCATTTAAGGAACCCCGACAATCGGGCTCAATCCATATGAAACACTTCCGTCAACGGGACAGTGACAGGAGAATTATCCGGATTCACCTCCATAATATCCGCCATATAGTCCCACCATTTTTGCACGACAGGATTATCGCCCATGTCCTGCGAAGATTCTCCACCCCTTGTCTTCTGGCAGGCAAAAAGGATATTGGTGTCCTTGTCCCAATAAATGGAATAGTCGTACACCCCGTTGTCGGACAGAATTTTCTTCAGTTCCGGCCAAATGGCGGCATGACGTTTCTCGTACTCCTTTTCGCATCCCGGCTTCAGGTACATTTTAAAAGCTTCTCGTTTCATGATACAATTATTTATTGCTTATATATTTATCCAGTTCGGGCAATACCGAAGCATCTACCTTATCATAAGTCATATCTTCCACCGTCACATTCTCGGCATTCACCATCCGGTTCACGCTGTCGGCCACGCACCCCACATGCACATTCTTCATCTCCACATTCTTTATTGGCAGCCGTTCGTCTCCTTTGAGGTCATATATCATTTTGACGGCTTCACACCGGATGTTGTCCAGATAGAGTCCGTCTATGCGGGTGATGCGCTTCTCGTAGGTGGGCACCAGCGTACGCCATTGGTAAAGCACATCGGCATCTACCTCGAGCACGCTTAGCGCGCCTCCCGTCCTGACGTTCTTCATGTAGATATTCTCTATAAAAGCTCCACGACGGTGGTTGGTCTTCACGAAGAAGAGGCGGTGAACCGTATTGGGAGCCACACAATCGTGCATGTAGATGTTGCGTATTCCGCCGGACATTTCGCTGCCTATACCCAGCAAGGTATGTCCCTTCATGATGGTACAGTTGCGGACGACGATGTTCTCGCAAGGTGTATCCAGCCTCCATGCATCCCGGTTTCGCCCTGCCTTAATCACGACTGCATCATCCCCTTGATCGAAAAGGCAGTCTTCCACCAGGAAGTTACGACTCATCTCGAGGTCTATGCCATCATTGTTGTGCCCGTGTGCCCGGACATCGAGGTTGCGGGCAATACCGCCGTCGCACATATAGAGGTGAATAGTCCAGAACGGGCTCTCGCGAATCTTGAACCCGTCCAGCAGCACATTCCGGCAGCGGTTGAAGTGTATCAGGTGCGGACGCAGGTGGTTCTCGCCCACCGCCATCTGCCTCCGCTCCACAGGCACGTCGGTAGAGCCCATTGTATAGAGTTGCTTCAAAGCGTCCAGATGAGGTTGGGGACGCTTGAACCATTCCCGCCAAGTATCCATGTGGGGGCTGATGGTGCCGCTGCCCGTAATAGCCACGTTCTCACACTCGTAGGCATAGAGCAACGGGGAGTAGTTGTAGCACTCCAGTCCCTCCCACGAGGTCATCACGGCAGGCAGATACTCCTCCGGATTGTCCGTGAAGCGCAGAATCGCCCCTTCCTCCAGGTGCAGGTTGACATTGTTCCTGAAGTGTACCGGTCCCGTCAGCCACTCTCCGGCAGGCACCACCACCTTTCCACCTCCCGCCTCGCTACAGGCCATGACGGCAGCGGCAATGGCAACGGTATTGTTTGCCTCACCTCCCTCTACCGCGCCGTAGTCGGTAATGGGGAACTCTTTATCGGGAAACACAAATTCCTGAATCGGATTCATGGGGAAAGGCGCATCCACTTCTATGTTTTTATAATACCCTTTCGAAGAAGAGGCACAAGACAGCAAGGCGAGCGTGCACAATGCCGCTCCTGCCAACAGTAGTCTGGAAATATTCGTCATAATCTATACATTTGTTACAAAAGAACCTTTATTCCGCACTTTGCCACTTTTGGGAAGCCGCCCACTCCTCCAACCGTTCATATTCCTCCCGGGTGAGCCGCATGAACGAGCCGTGCTGCGGAGCATCCACTCCCTCGATGTCACGGGGAGAATGGAAATTTCGGAGATATTGGTCGGCCTTACAGATGCGGTAACGCTTGGGACGGGAAGAATACTCTATATACCCCACGCACCATGTGGAGTCGCCCACCAGCTGGAAAGCCGAAACGCCTTCGCACTTCTTGTTTCCTTCAAAGTCCACATAGTCATCCTCTACGGGTTCGCTCCACGGGCCGGTCAATGCAGGGGCTGTAGCGGTGAACAATCCCGGTTTGCCGCCTTCTTTCTTTATCATCATGTGGAACAGGCCGTCGGACTCCAGGAAATTGATGTCCGCATCAATGGTGGCATATCCCCAATCGAAAAGCAGACGGGGCTTGGTAAGGGTAGTGAACGTCTCGTCGGCATACGAATAATACATACGGTCGTATTTTTCCTCGGCACGGTTCCAAAGGGAATAGTAAACGAAGTAGCCGCCTTTCCTGCCATCCGGCCATTCATAACCGGCATCCCAGCAGACTTGGGGTGCCCACACGCGGTTCACGGTGGAATAGTCCCGATAGACATCGGGAGATTCGGGGTCGGAAAAGAGGGATGCTCCCTTCCGGAAATCAAAAGTCTCCGCTTCCCAATGGATGAGGTCATCACTGGTAAGGAGGTTGATGCCGTAGTTATCCCATACCTTACTCTTGCGTACACACATATCGGTGGTCACCATCAGATAGCCGGTGCCGTCATGCTTGCGGCAGATGTACGCATCGCGCGTGCCGCCTTCAATGCCCGCCTTCTCCGCAGGGCTGAAGATGGAATCGCCGCCGATGAGGTCGTGAAAGTGCAGTCCGTCACGACTCAGAGCGTATGCGGTCCATTCCCCGCGCCCGCTCATGTGACAATAGAGATAACCATATTCCCCCTGTTGCAGGTTCTGTGCCTGCAAACCAAGTACCGCCAGTACGGAGGCGACGAAAAGCAGAAGATTCAGTGTCTTGTTCATAGCATGTAGTTTTGACGCAAAAATAGACACCTACACGCAAACGAGACATAGAAAAAGGTACATTTACATGGAAAATAGTATAAAAGGCTATACTTCCCAGCACTTCCAGCCCTTGTTGGCACAAATATACACCACGTAGGAACGTACATGGTAGGCAGGGAACTTCCTCAGCGTGTCACCGGCATATTTCCGCACCTGCTCCACGTCTTCGGGACGAGGGGCGGTCAGCTCCATCATCTTCTCTGCTTCGCGTGCCTTGAAGTACTTGAACTCCACCACACGGTCATCCAGATAGTAGTCGGTTCCGGGAATGCCCGTCATCTCGAAGTCCGAGCGTCCCGCAGAATTGTGCTGTTCGATGGCGAAGGTGTAGCAACTGCTCAGGTAGCGCGGCACCAGTTCGTAGAAGGAACAACGGATGAAGTTCTCGTTTATTTTGTCGAACACCTGGGCGGGAAACTGCCCGAGGTACTGTTCGAAGTAGTTCTGCACCAACGGTTCCAGGCGACGGTCGGAATCATATCGTTCATAAGTGGGCACATAACGTTGCGCGTTGCCCTCGATGCGGTTAAAACGGTTGTAGTAAACCAGATAAAAAGCTGGTGTCTTCCTGCCTCCAGTGAGGGAATAATGCAAAGATACAAATTGTTTTCTGATTATAAGGTTATCCGTCATTTAAAGATTCACGGACTTCACCCATTCACCTCCCCTCCGCAACACCGATGCAGCGGATGCTTGCGGGTGAAGAGGAAGCACTGCCTCGGCCTTTCACCCCTTCACCTTGCAATATAGTGCTGTTCCGGTAAGCATTCGACCGGAAAAGAAACACGGACGGGGCCGAATGCTTACAATAGCCTTTAGGAAAGTGCTCAAATAAAATCAAAACAGTTTCTTAGTAACAATTAAAAAATAACTTGGACATTTTAATCATCAGTTTCATGGATTATATATATCTGATACGGGATTGTGGATAATGCAGGCCGTCTGTCAGGTACCGGAGTCTGAGCCGTCAGAATCCGGTACCTGACAGCTTGGACACCGGTGTCTGACGGCTCAAACACCGGACTCTGTCAAAGTGCGGTCGCTGCCCCTAAAACGGCATGGACAGGGCATTCAAGTGTCCAGGTTATTTTTCGTATATTACTTGTCAGTTTCAGCCTGCACCTCTTTCACCTTTTTTGCGTATCGCCCTATTCATCGAGGTTTCCGGTGAAACCTTTATGGATATATAGATGCAGCACGCTATGTCTATACAACTTCAACATGACCAAGTTAAGGTTTGCAGTCGTCAAGTAGAGGTTTGCAGTCGTCAAGTAGAGGTTTGCAGTCGTCAAATAGGGGTTTACAGTTTTCAATCCCAGCTTCAGCATCATTCACCCTGTTTGTTTTTTTGCCAAAGCGCCTTTCACCGGAAAGTGCTGTTGGCCAACCACTTCTTTGCAAAGGTGAAGGATGTGAAGCATAGAAACTTAGTTTAAAAGTCTGTTTAGTGATGATTAAAAAATAAGTTGGCACAGATAAAAGGGAATTTATATTTCAGACACAGATGGCACAACAGAAAAAGGGCTGCCTCACCGTTCATGATGAGACAGCCCTACCAAAATCAACAAACTTATGTTAACCTAAACCTATTGCGTTACTTATCATAACCGGTTAGATTCACTGTAAAACGGTTTTTTATTAATCTAAAACAACACTGTTTATTAATATCCCGGATTCTGCATAGCCTTCTTTTCCGCATCAGTCAACGCTTCATTGTTGTCATTGGTTAAACCATCAAGGAATGACTGAGGAATAGGACGCAAATTATGATGTTCCTGAATATAAAGTGCTTCAGGATTAAAGAGTTTGGCACGCTTCACAAGCGTGTTAGTACGGCTCAATTCATCCCAACGATTCCATTCACCAAGCAACTCACGTGTACGTTCATTCAGGATAAAATTGATTTTACCTTCTACGGAAGAAATATTCAGGCCCATTGCATCCAGCACAGTCTTGTCTTCTTCAGGAATATTGTTCCAACTGGAGATTTGCAGACTGGAAGCCCCCCATTCGCCGTCTTCCGGACGTTGCACATCGGTAGAAAGCACATAGGAGTTCTTTTCAATGTATGAATACTCAAACGCCTGCTGGTTGGTCAGCTTTTTGCCATCGGCATCCTTATTGCCTTTTGCACAATTAGCAGATGCAGTAGAATTGTTTCTGAAAGCAATCGTCCCGTCCACATGGTATTCACGGTCTTCGCCGTCTTTCCACTCGGCACGTTTCCGGAGTTCATTGATTGTGGCCAATGCACCGTCATCATCACCGTTGCGCACTTGGCATTCAGCCTTTACCAGATAAGTCTCACCCACACGAGCCATCGTCACATCGCGGTATGCATCACCCTTTTCGGCAGTACGGCTACCATCCTCACATTTGCTGATACCGCAGAACATATTGGCGCGATTAGGAGCCGATGTTCCATATTGATTCATCACATATTCACCATCGGCATAAACGGGAACCACATTGGGTACCCACTTACCGGTTTCAGGATTTACAAAAGAATGTTCTACTCCTGCGCGACCGAATTCACCCTTGTGGAAACGAGCATCACCCTTCTTGTTCAACAAGAAGACAATGCCTTGGTCGCCCAATGTAGGCGCATTCTCCGCTTTCACATAGTCGGGCGTTTGCACATAATTGCAAATGCCGTAGACTGTCTTGAAAGTCTTCCACATACGAGAGTCGTTCACGTTGTCAAACAAAAAATAAGAATATTCCGTAGGACGGCAACGCTGGAAGTCCATACCACCAATATACTGTCCGCGAGGCACCCAGCCACCAGAGAATGTGTTGAATTGAGGAGTCAGATAGTTGTACGTTTTATTTCCAAATCCATCGCGACCTTGAGGCGCTTCATCGGCATTGAACAATGCAGCCAGCAAAACCTCCTTCGACTTCTCAATATTGCAATCCACACCGGTCCAGTTACCATAGAGGTTGTTATAATCGGTTTCCAAACCACGCGCATTGATTACCTCGTTACAAAGACCTATAGCCCGGTCAAGGTCAGTTTTAGCAGGGTATTTATCCTTCCACGTGCAACGTTCGCTTTGGCGGTAGAGCAATGCCTTTGCCAAGAAATGGGCAGCGGTATATTTCGTCCATGTACCAGCGCCACGCCAGTCATCCGCACGAAGCATCTCATAAGCCGCCTGCAAATCATCAATGGCCTGATTCAGCACTTCCTCACCGGAAGCAAGCTTGAAGTTACGAGGCACACCGGCACTGACATCAATCGTCTCCAGTTGTAACGGACAACGCTCATATTGACAGAATAAACGGTAGTAATTGTAACCACGAAGGAAATGAGCTTCACCAATAGCCGAGTTACGGCTTTGTTCATTAGTAATCACGGTCGCTTTCTGCAACAGCAGATTACAAGATGAAATACCATAATACAACTCATCCCACAATGCCGAAGGCGAAGGATGGTTGCGTCGTGTCGAACCGACAGGGTTCATTTCGGCTGTATTATAGTCCATCCAGCCCAATGAAGTCTCATCAGACCCCATAGAAAACTCATCACAGCCATAAAGCGTAGTTGCATAAGCCCATTCGTAAGCAAAATGCCAGCGCAGGTTACCATACAAGCCGGCAGCCATGGCCAATGCTCCAGACTCCGTATTCAACAAAGCATCTGTTGTGGTATGGTTTGCATTCTCTTCCAAAAAGCCGTCACCACATGAAGTTGTGCCGAACATCATTGAAACGAAAAGAATACCAGATAATATTTTATTCGCATTTTTCATAATTTACTCTTATTTATTATTAAATTGATTAATGATTAGAACCCTACATTCAAGCCGAATGTCACCCCCCGATTGTAGTAAGATGTACCAAGGTCGAGGTCAATGTAATCGACGGATGAATAGATGTCACCCAAGTTACGTCCCTGAACATAAACCTTCAATGAGTTGATGCCCATCTTCTTACAGAAGTTCTGCGGGACATTATAACCCAAAGAGATGTTACGCAATTTCAAGAAAGAAGCGTCCTTGTATCCCAGTAAGCTGGCATAAGGGTCTCCCGAACCATAGATAGGCATCTGCCATTCGGCATTCAGATTATTCGGAGTCCAATAGTCTATTTCACGTTGTTGGAACATACCTGCCTGCGCTTCGCCACCGGTAGCAATCATGTAACCAAATCGGCCATAAACTTCAATGCCCAATTCTATCCCTTTCCAGGTGAAAGTATTAGACCACCCCAATGTCCAACGCGGATTTCTATTGCCTAAAACGACTTTGTCGTCATCAGCCTTCAGCTCATAGTCACCGTTCTGGTCAACCGGTTTCACCATTCCGACTTTGAAATTGTTCCCTTTCGCATTCCACTTTGCCATCTCTTCCGCATCCGATTCTTTCCAGATTCCATCGGCTGCATAGTCATACCATGCAAGAATTGATTCACCGATGAACCATCCGTTATCAACCATATCATTCTTTCCATTGGCCAATTCAACTATTTCCTCTTTCTGATACGCCGCATTGATAGAAGACACCCACTCAAAATCATTGGTACGAACCGGAGTCAGGTTCAGCGAAATATCCACACCGAAGTTCTTCGTTTGTCCGATGTTCTGCATGGTAGAAGGATAACCCGTCAAAGTAGGAATGTTCACAGCCATCAGCAGGTCTTTTGTTCTGGAATGGTAAACATCAATTGTACCGCTAATACGGTTATTCAAGAAACCAAAATCAATACCATAATTCCACTGTGTGGTTTTCTCCCAGGAAAGATCTTTATTGGCCATCAGCTGTTGGTTCTTCGCATAATAAGGTTCATTCGTCAAGAAAATCATCTGGTTGCCCGTAGAGAACGGCATCCAGTCCGTAACAATTATTCCCAATGTACCATAAGGATCAACGGAAGAGTTACCCGTTGTACCTACACCGATACGAAGTTTCAAATTGTCAATCCAAGTCAGGTCTTTCATAAAAGCTTCTTGGTTGATGCGCCAGCCGATAGCTGCCGAAGGGAAGAAGTCCCACTTGTTTCCAGCCGCCAGTACAGAAGAACCGTCATAACGTCCCGATACTGTCAAGAGATAGCGATCGTTATACGAATAGTTCACACGAGCCATGTAGGAAGCCATCTGGCTTTCAGTCAAACCGGTACCCATGCCTGCACCATAACGGGATTGTGAGATATCGACAATACCCATGTTGTTCCATAGCATTTCTGGTACGATAATGTCATTTGCATGCATCGAACCATTTTCATAATTATATTTGGTAGCAGTTTGCAATAATGTTACACCGACATTATGCTTACCAAACGTCTTGTTATACAGAACCATATTATCCAGTGTCCAGGAGAAATAACGGTTGGATGCCCAGTTGGCATAATTTGCAGAACCTGCAAGGGAAGCCGAAGAGCTGTCACGGAAGATACCGTTGCGGTTGTAGCGGAAGTCCGGACCGAAAGAGAACTTATAGCTTAAGCCTTCCAGCGGGTTCCACATCTTGCCAAAGTCCAATTGTGCATAGAAGCTGCCCAATGCACGGTAAGTTTCACGGTCATCATTCACTTTATTCCACTCATTGACTACGGTGTAAGTACGCGACTCAATGTGCGGGGTAGCAATCACATTGCCCTCATCGTCATAAGGCACTGCATAACGAGGAATAGCCTTGGCAAGGCCATAGATATCTTTCGGGCCGTTTGATGTACCGGCTTGACGGTCAACGCCATATTGTTGGTTAGCCAACGACATATTAACAGATGCCCCCATTTTCAGCCAAGGTTTCGGCGTAATGTCAACAGTGGCAGCTACATTGAATCGTTCATATTCCTGCCCCTTCTGCGTACCTTTATTATTCAAGTAGCCAAAGGAGAATGAACCTTGCAAGTTTTCACTACCACCGGTGGCACTCAATGTATGTTCATGCGTTATGCCTGTACGGGTCACCATGCCCGTCCAATCCGTATTACCCACCTTGGAGCCATCCCAAGAGTTATTTACCCATCCCTTGTTCACATTGGCCAAGGCATATGTATCTCCGGAGAAAATATTCTGGTCGTTTTCATACGTCGGCGCGTCACCCCGTGCATAAGTATCCGGATTACTGTTATAATATGCCCAACGTTTCCATGTGATATAGTCGCTGGCACTCATAGCGGGAGCTTTGTCTTGCAACGACTCCACAGTCATAGTACCCGAATAGTTCAGGGAGAACTGCCCAACCTTACCGCGCTTGGTCGTAATCAGCACAACACCGTTGGCCCCGCGTGAACCATAAATAGCTGTCGAAGAGGCATCTTTCAATATGTCGATGGACTCTATGTCACGCGGATTGAGAGTTTCGATACCGCCCGCGTTCAAAGGCACACCGTCCACTACATATAAAGGAGTATTACCAGTATAATTGCCATCTTTATCCTTAATCATTGAGCGCATACCACGAATACGGATATCACCCACCGTACCCGGACGCTGGCTGGAAGTGATGTCCACACCGGCAGCTTTACCCTGCAACGCTTCAAACGCATTGCTCACAGGTTTTGCATTCAGTTCCTTGCTTCCCACACGGGTCAGGGCTCCCGTCACATCGCTCTTCTTCTGAACACCGTAACCGACAACCACCACTTCGTCAAGCATTTCCATATCTTCCTGCAACTTCACATTAATAGAAGATTTTCCTGCTACAGAAATATCCTGAGTCTTATAACCCACAAAACTTACCTGGATTGTCCCGTTTGCCGGAACATCTTGAAGGACAAAATTACCGTCAATATCGGTAATCACACCATTGGTTGTACCTTTCACCAACACACTGGCACCAATAACCGGTCCCATTGCATCACTAACGGTACCACTCACTGTCTTGTTCTGAGCCGAAGCCCCGATAGCCAAGACTGAAAAAAGAGTAATAAAGAATAGCCGTTGGAAAAAGTCCAGGCGGCCAAACAGACATGATTTCTTGCTGTTTTTCATACTTTAAATATTAAGTTAAACAAAAGAGTTGACATGTTTCGAATATTTGTATCCGATTTTCTGATTGCAAACGTAAGCTAAAATAAGTTTTTGAATATAGAAGACCGTGCAAAAACATAGAAAATAATACATCTGCGCCTCAAAAATCGTACACAGACGACTGCTATAGAATCAAAATAAATAAGGAGAAAATCAATTTGATTAGTCCGGGAAGCCGGAACAAGAGAATCTGAACAATATAAAGCCATTATCAAGTGGGAACTTTAAGCAACAGGAAAAGACACGAAACACCACACCTTGTACAAAATTCAAGGGCAATGTACATCAATCCATTTTTTTATCAGACTCACGCCCTATCTTTGCTACCATAATTTCAAATAAAAAACTTAAGAATCAACAATGCCATGAAAAAAGGACAGACACTACTCCTCTCTTTCATCCTCATCGTCCTTATAGGAAGAGCAGAATCCATCCGGGCACAACGACTGCCCGACCGTAGCGAAACGCTGAACACCATCATCAAAGTGAACGACTACTTCATGAACAAATATGCCGACTGCACCGCACCATCCTACAAAGGCAAGCTCCGTCCCAGCCACATCTGGACACGCGGTGTCTATTACGAGGGACTGATGGCATTGTATGCCGTATATCCCAGGGAAGACTACTTCGACTATGCTTACACATGGGGCGACTTCCATAAATGGAAATTCTGTTATGGCAGTACCAGTCGCCACGCCGACAGCCAATGCGCCGGACAAGCCTACATCGACCTATATAATATATGTAAGGAACCACGCATACTGAAAAACGCCAAGGTCAACATTGACATGGTGGTGAACACCCCGCAAGTGGATGACTGGACCTGGATTGATGCCATACAGATGGCAATGCCCATTTATGCCAAGCTGGGGCGGATGACGGGTGAACAGAAGTATTTCGACAAGATGTGGGACATGTATTGCTGGACACGCAACAGTTGCGGGGGCAATGGCCTGTATAATCCCAAGGACGGACTATGGTGGCGGGATGCCGACTTTGTGCCCCCCTACAAGGAACCCAACGGAGAAGACTGCTACTGGAGCCGCGGCAACGGATGGGTTTACGCAGCCCTGATACGTGTACTGGATGAAATTCCGGCAGACGAAAAGCACAGAGCCGACTACATCGATGATTTCCTCAGCATGAGCAAGGCTCTGAAGAAATGCCAGCGCAAAGACGGCTTCTGGAACGTGAGCCTGCACGACGAGGGAAACTTTGGCGGCAAGGAGACCAGCGGAACGGCCCTGTTTGTGTATGGCATGGCTTGGGGAGTGCGTAACGGGCTTCTGGACAGAAACGAATACCTCCCCATATTGCTGAAAGCATGGAATGCAATGGTAAAAGATGCCGTTCATCCGGACACGGGATGTTTGGGATATATACAGGGAACCGGCAAAGAGCCCAAAGACGGACAACCGGTTGCCTACGACAACATCCCCGATTTTGAGGACTTCGGCATCGGCTGCTTTCTGCTGGCCGGCACGGAAGTCTATAAGCTAAACTGATTATCATAAATATATATTTGATTAAGGTTTAAATCAAAAGAGAAGTGTGCCAAAAGAAGAGGTTCATTTTCATCATGCTATTTCAAGTGCAAATTGCGCGGAATTTACGGATTTGGTTTGTCAAATCCACGTAATTCCGCGCCTGAAAAATAATCAGAAAGAAAGCAACCACAAGGTCTCGAACAGCCTCCCCCGGTAAATCATTCCTTTTTCAGATATTCATTCAGCGAATGCAGTTACATGCGACTGAACACACTGCCGGTAAATCATTCCTTTTTCAGATATTCATTCAGCGGACAAGCTGTCTGCACCAGTCCTTCTGCTATACTTTCCGCATTCATCCGTGCGCCCTTCAATGAAGTATGCGTGTGGTCGCGGCAGAAATAACTGCCTACCGCGCGTAGCCCCTTCTCATATCCCAGCTCTTGCAGCTTGTCGCCTGTAATCTTGTTCAAGTCGATGAAATAGGCACCCGTTGCTTCGGCTGCCTCCCTGGTCCACCGGCCGAAAGAGTCAGTATTGCGCTGTATCTGTCCGTTGTCCCAGACATTGCGCGGAGTATGACTCAGAAGAACCGGAACGGCTCCCTTCTCCTGCACATCCATCACGAACTTACGCAAGTACCAGCCGAAAGTATAGACTACGTTGTAAGTCCGGGTGGCTTCCATCAAGAAGACCTTGCTCTCACCTCCCGCGCCGGGAAGTTCCGCACGGGCTTTCCCCGTATGGATGGATCCGGCGTCATTATGACCGAACTGGATAAGGACAAAGTCACCCGGCTGCAACGCATCGTAAACCTTGTCCCAACGCCCTTCCTCAAGATAAGTACGGGCACTGCGCCCGGCTTTGGCACAGTTCTCCACCGACACCCGGTCGAGGTCGAACAATTCGGCAAGAACACTGCCCCATCCCCACTGGCCGTCGTCATCCTTATCGGCATTGCGCACCGTACTGTCTCCTACGGTAAACACCACCGGACAGCCGGACTTGCGGGATATCCCGGTCAGGGTATCTCTTTCTACCGGCTTCAAGAAAGCGGCCAGTTCCAGCCCACGGCATTCCCTGATTCCCTCGGCGGCAGAAGCCGCATTCACGCGGGCTCCGAAAACACTGGTGTGGATGCGGTCCAGATAGAACATATACTTCACCTTCTCCTTGCCGAACCGCTCGAACTTGCGCGCCGTAATCTCGTTCAGGTCAATGAAAGGAACTTTTTCCTTTCGTGCCACTTGCCTTGCCCATAAGCCGAAAGTCTTGTCGACACGGGTGACAACGGTACTGTCCTTATCGTCCCAAGCATTGCGGGGAGTGAGGGACATCAGGACGGGATGCGCCCCTTTGGCTTTTGTCTCACGGATAAAACGGCGCATATACTCGCCGTATGTGTACACCGTTTCACGCGCACCAGTCTCCCGAATGATAACATCCAGCGTTTCTTTTCCGATTCCGGGGATGGAAGCGCGGGCACGCCCGCTATCGTATGGACCATTGTCATTGTGCCCCAACTCAATGATGACCCAGTCGCCCTTGCGGACTCCTTTCAACACGTCCGGCCACAAACGATTATAAAAGGTACGACTGCTGGTACCACCCAAAGCATGGTTCTCTACCGTAATTCTGTTCTCATCAAAATGCTCATGGGCAAAGTAGCCCCACCCCCATTGTCCGTTGTTTCCATTACCTAAAGTGCCGGTGCGCATCGTAGAATTACCCACGAGAAAAAGTACGGGATTATCTCCCTTGCGGCTTGCACCTGCCACGGGGCGGGCAGTTTTAGCCTTGTTCAAACTATCCAATGTCAAATCGGTTACCTGATTGACGTCTTCCATCGGACGCGCAATCTTGTTCTGCGCTTCTGCCACCGGATTCGCAAGTACAGCCAACAGTCCCAAACAGAGCAACCAAGTTTTTTTTCTCGCTACACGTAAGTTTCTATCCATCATAATCTTTTTTAGGAACAAAGATAGCCCCTCAACAAGTACCATACAATGTATTTTTGTACAAATACACAGATTTTTGTATGCATATTCATGGTGCAATATTCCCAAAAGGCTTCCTTTGCACAAAAAAAACAATCATGAAAATACTACATTTCTTCAAAACAGCCTTATTGGGATTGTCGCTTTCAATTCCTCTCCCGGCACAGGTTCACCAGTTCGACCTCAGTGAAAAGAGAGCCCCCTTCGTTTTCTCAATCGACGTGCCCGACGGCAATTACCTTGTGACCGTCACCTTAGGAGATTCCCGGCAAGCGGGGAGCACCACGGTGCGCGGTGAATCCAGACGCCTATTCCTGGAAAACATTCCTACCAGGAAAGGGGAATTTGTCACCTATCGGTTCACCATCAACAAAAGAGATTCCTTAATTTCAGACAAAGAACAAGTCAAGATAAAACCGCGCGAAAGACAGAAACTGAACTGGGACAACAAACTGACATTTGAATTCAATGGTGATGCCCCTTGCCCGGCAAGCCTAAAAGTGGAACGGGCAGACGATGTTACCACCGTCTTTTTGGCAGGCAACTCCACCGTAGTCGACCAAGACTATGAGCCTTGGGCAAGCTGGGGACAAATGATTCCCCGCTTCTTCAACGAACACATCTGTTTTGCCAATTACGCCGAAAGTGGTGAACGCGCCGACACCTTCATACAAGCCGGACGCCTGAAAAAAGCTTTAAGCCAAATGAAAAAAGGAGATTATATGCTCATAGAGTTCGGGCACAACGACCAAAAGCTGAAAGGACCGGGCAAAGGAGCCTACTACTTCTTTGCCACTCAACTGAAGACTTTTGTCGACGAAGTACGCCTCCATGGGGGAATACCGATATTCGTAACCCCGACACAACGGCGTAGCTTCGACACGGACGGCAGAATCGTAGAAACCCACGAAGACTACCCCGATGCCATGCGTTGGGTGGCCCGACGCGAAGGAGTACCGGTCATAGAGCTTCACGACATGACCCGCACCCTCTATGAGGCTATGGGAACAGAAAACTCCAAGAAGGCCTTCGTGCACTACCCGGCAGGAACCTACCCGGGGCAAGACAAAAAACTGGAAGACAACACGCACTTCAACCCGTATGGCGCATACGAGATAGCCAAATGCGTGATTGAAGGCATGAAGCAGCTGAAACTGCCCATCGTAAAGTACCTGCGAGAAGACTATAAGGGATTCTCACCCTCGCAGCCGGACTCTCCTTCGGACTTCAAATGGAACGACAGTCCCTACTTCGAGTCCGAAAAGCCCGACGGCGACTGAAAAGCGAGGGTGTCAAAATTCACCCTCTATTTCATTTCCACGCCGTTCACCCGGACATTCTTCATCACCATACCGTCTATCACCCCGTTCAGAGATTTCGGCGCCTCGGAGGCCTTTATCGCCAGATTCTCGAAGCCAAAGTCCGACAAGAGATATTGGTCATCCGCTTTCTGTACATCGAAGACCTTCGCACAATCCAGACGAATGCCCCGCAAAGTGACATGGCTGGAATAGGAACGAGGAATGTCCTTTCTCCCTTTCAAATCGAAGAACTGCGTCCAGGGCTTGACATAAAGCAAGGTGCCCGCATTGCCTTCTATATCCTCTACCCTGATATATTCATAACGTTGCGGGGTATCCGGACGCATTTTGAGCCACAACACACGCCGAGCCTTGTCCACCCGGATACGGCGGAAAACGACATTGTGGTTATGGACGGACTCGCTGCCACAAGTCAAAGCGCTATGACAGAACCCATAGATACAGTCCTCGATGATGATGTTGCGATTGGAGCCGTTATGCTCCTTGTCACTATCTGCCCAGGGGCCTTTACCCCCCTTCAAAGCCACAGCATCATCATTCACCGAAATATAGCAATTCTTTACCAATACATTGGTACATACGTCTATGTCGATGGCATCACTGCTAGGTGCCTTTACCGGGGCAAAAGGAGCAAATATATGGAGATTGAGCAATTTCACATTCTTGCAACGGTAAAGATGCGTAGTCCAGAACGGGGAATTTTCCAGCCTCACCCCAGAAATCTGCACATCTTCAGAGTCAGAGACAAATACCAGCCTTGGGCGAAGAGCCTCCAGATTTGTACAATTACGGTTCACCTCACGACGCAACCAGAACTCCTTCCAATAGCGCAGACCGTTACCATTAATCCGCCCTTCGCCCCAAAGAGAGAAGCCGTCCACACCGATGGCGTTGACCAATGCGGCAAAATACTTGAGGTTCTGCCCTTCCATACGAGTATCTATCACTGCAAAGTCACTGATATTATCGCTTCCCTTCAATATCCCTTCCTTTTCCAGATAGAGATGAGTACCGGGCTTGAAGAAAAGCGAGCCGCTCAAATAAGTACCCCGAGGGATGCAGACCACTCCCCCGCCCGATTGGGCTGCACGATCTATCACAGCTTGTATCTTATCCGTTTGCAGGACAGTGCTGTCATTTACCACTCCATAATCTGTTACTTTATACATCTTTCCCAGTTTACAAGTATCCCGCAAAGAATAATCATAAAACCACTCCGGTATAACACTTCCGTCAGGAAAGAGTTCTTGTGCCAACAGATGAAAGGGCAACGATAAAAATACGATAATACACAAAACGATGTTCAATACATTTTTCATAGTTTCTTCTATAAAGCAATTTATTTATCAGGCAAATATACGGCAAATTCCTCCTCCGCAAAATGTCTTTTTCTGACAAACTAATGTACTAACGTACAGATTATATTGAAAAACTCCATTTCTCGGCCAGATATATAGAATCCATAAGCTGATAAAGCATCCCAATTACCTTACACAGAACTTGCAAAACTTGAATATAGAACAAATAAACAATCGCTTTGGTTATTAGCAGACTCTATGTCATTCTTTTTCAGTTCCGGTTTCCCTACCAAAAGAGCGGTATTCCAACGGAGTGAACCCCGTACGTTTCTTAAATAAAGAGAAGAAATGCTCGGTAGATTTATAATCGAGCATAAAAGAGATTTCTTTCACAGACTGGGAAGTACCCACCAGCAATTGCTTGGCCTTACGCAACTTTAGCTCTTGGAAATATTTTGCAGGAGCATAGCCGGTATAATCCTTGAATACTTTGCGAAACCAGGAATAACTGATATTCAACTTCATT
>Ga0129308_1001479_pt1 | contig 24335 bp, 18 predicted proteins | sample L827metagenome_FD_94440 | JGI IMG/M metagenome (GOLD analysis project Ga0129308, IMG submission 94440) | Ring-tailed lemur group fecal microbial communities from Wisconsin, USA - L827 metagenome | ecosystem: Host-associated > Mammals > Digestive system > Large intestine > Fecal | place: USA... | reverse complement strand
GTTCTTCTTGGGCCATGAATCCATGATGACCTTCGCGCTGACGCAATTCCTTTTGCTTCTGCCGGTTATCGCGGTGAATCATCGTTACTTCACCGCAGGTTTCAAGGCGCTAGCGCATGGGACCCCGACCATGGACACGCTTGTCGCCCTGGGCTCGGCAGCGAGCACGATCTACAGTGTTGCCGGATTGTACAGGATGGGAATGGCCCTGGGTGCTGGAGATATCCAGCTTGCCCATGAGGCCATGATGGACCTGTACTTCGAAGGTGCGGGAGTGATCCTGGCGCTCATCACCTTGGGCAAGTACTTCGAAGCCCGTGCAAAGCGGCGCACGACCGACGCAGTGACGAGTCTGATGGATCTGGCTCCCAAGACTGCCCATCGTCTCTGCGACGATGGGAGCTTCGAGAAGGTAGACGTCTCCCGGCTGATGCCAGGGGATGTGTTGGAAGTGCGTGCAGGCCAGGCGGTTCCCGCCGATGGTGTGATCCGCGAAGGGCAGGCGAGTATCGACGAGTCCGCGATTACGGGCGAGAGCATCCCTGCAGATAAGGGTGCCGGTGATGCCGTTACCGGTGCAACGGTATGTGCGAGCGGATACTTCACCATGGAAGTGCAGAGGGTGGGCGAGGACACTTCGCTTGCCCAGATCATCAAGCTGGTAGATGGCGCGACCGGCACCAAGCCGCCCATCCAGCGCGTCGCTGACCGTATCAGCGCGGTTTTCGTCCCCGCAGTCATCGCGGTTGCGGTTGCGGTCTTCGCCGTTTGGATGGTGATTGGTGAAGGCGACTTCGGCCTTGCGCTCAATCATGCGATTTCCGTATTGGTGGTGAGCTGCCCCTGTGCGATGGGCCTTGCCACCCCCACCGCCATCATGGTCGGGATGGGCCGTGGTGCCAAGCGCGGCATCCTCATCAAGGATGCGCTGTCGTTGGAAAACGCGCATGACATCGCAATCGTTGTGCTCGATAAGACGGGAACCATCACTCAGGGGCGCCCCCAGGTGACAGATCTTGTCGTGGCGCAGGGCGTGCAGGAAGAGGAGCTGCTCATGCTGATGCTTGCCCTGGAAGCGAAAAGCGAACACCCACTGGGAAGGGCGATGTGCGAATATGCGCGCGAAAGGGGAATCGAGCAGCTGGCGGTTCAAGATTTCCAGCAGATCCAGGGACGAGGGATCTCCGCCCGCTTTGCAGGGGCGCAGGCCTTAGCAGGTAATGCCACACTCATGGACGAGCAGGGGGTTTCGCTGGGGGCAGTCGGCGAAAAGGCCGAGGGTTTCGCGGCGGAAGGCAAGACCCCGCTGTTCATTGCATATGGTGGCCAGCTTGTCGGGTTGGTAGCGCTTGCCGATACGGTGAAGTCGGGCAGCGCGCAAGCTGTCGGCAAGCTGGAGGCGATGGGAATCGAGACCGTGATGCTGACCGGCGACAACCGGGTCACCGCGAATGCGGTTGCTGCCCAGGTGAAGGTCGACGACGTGCGCGCCGGGGTGAAGCCGCAGGAAAAGGAGGCCGAAGTTCGCAGGATCCAAGCCCGGGGGAAAGTAGCCATGGTTGGTGACGGCGTCAACGACGCCCCCGCCCTCGCCCGTGCGGACGTGGGCATCGCCATCGGGGCCGGGACCGATATCGCCATGGAAAGCGCCGACATGGTGCTCATGCGCAGCGATTTGAACGATGTGGCGGCGGCAATCGGGCTCAGCCGCGCGACCTTGCGCAACATCAAGCAGAATCTGTTCTGGGCGCTCATCTACAACGTCATCTGCATTCCCGTTGCGGCAGGGGTGCTGGCACCGTTGGGAATCGCGCTCAATCCCATGATCGCCGCGGCGGCGATGAGCTGCTCGAGCATCTGCGTGGTGTGCAACGCCTTGCGTTTGCGCAGGTGGAAGGGCTAGGATGCCTGCATAGGCATCCGATTGCGACCGTGTCCGCACGCGCGTGCCGCAGGGTTGATCGCCTGTCTTCGGCGAAGCTGTTGCTGGAGGCAGGTCAAGGATAGGAAAGGAAGCAAGAGATGCTTTTCGATATCAAGCCGGAAATAAAGATGCAGGTCGAGGGAATGCACTGCCCCAAGTGCGTTGCACGTGTAAAGGATGCGCTTGAGGCAGTGGATGGCGTGCTCAAGGCGGAGGTGTCTCTGGAAGAGGGAAGCGCCGTGGTTTCGGGCAGCGCCGATGTGCACGCGCTGGTATCCGCCGTGGAGTCGATCGGTTTCGGTGCGAGCGTGTAGCTGACCGAGGGCCGCTTTATCCCTTCAGCAGGTATTCGAGCAGATAGCCTTCTCGCAAGCCGCGCTTGCAGATTTCTATATGGCTGGCATTCATCAGTTCCATCAGTTCGAGGGCGATCAGGCATCCGGGGATGATGGTATGGATGCGTTCGGGTACCGCGGCTGCTGCGATGTGGACGAAGGCGTTGGGATTCTTCAGGCTTAAGTCGCAGATGCGCCACAGGTCGTCGTGGGTGATGCGATCGGGCCGTTTCTTCAGCTTGTCCATCTGCTGCAGCACCTTTGCGGCTCCGCGGATGCTGCCGCCGATCCCGAAGAAGGAATCGGTGCGGAATATCCTGCTCGAAGGGAGCGCCTCGCACTGCTTGCGCATCTCTGCGCGGATGGTCTTCATCTCCGCTTCGCTGGGGAAGACGCCTTCCACATACATGCTGAACGAAGAAAGCGACCCTTGCGGCAGGCTCACGCTAGTGCGGGGATAGCCTTCCAGCACCCGGGTGAGCTCGGTCGATCCGCCTCCGATGTCCAGAAGCGTGCCGTTGCCGATGCTTTCGGCGCTGCTTGCTCCCACGAAGCCCAGATAGGCTTCCTCGTATTCGGAAAGGACGCGGATGGGGATATTGCATTCCTTGGAGATCTGGCGCACGGCATCGTCGCGGTTCGAGCAGTTACGCAGCACCGCGGTGGCGATCACTTCCATCTTCTTGCATTTATAGTATTTCGAGCGCTTCAAGTGGCCTTTCAGGACTTTGATCGCCTTGTCGATGCCCGCCTGCGTGAAAACACCGTCGTCAACGTAGGCGGCAAGCCCTGCGAAAACCTTGTCGCTCAGAAGGCTGGTGAAGATGCGGGCGCCCTTCTTGGTCTTGCCCTTGCAATCCACCGCATAGATGACCATGCGGATGGTGTTCGACCCCATGTCGATGATGCCGTAGTTATCCATGTTCTTCCTTATTCTTCCTTGTTAACTCGCCGTTGGCATTGTCCGGGTTTCGTGTAAGCCGTGTGTTTGCGCAAAAACAAGTTTTCGTAAAGTCGCCGTGCCATGCTTGCCTTGGGATTTCGATTGAAACGAGACGGCGGGGAGGTGCAAGAACGGTGCGGTATCAACTAACATGGGAAAAGTTGTTTTGCGGCTGGGAACTGGGCCGCAGGCGAAATGGGCGGGTAGGGCGCATACCTGCCCGGTGGATTGGAAAGGCGTTTCATGGTCGAAGCGGAAGGCATGCGCGTGGCGGATATTCTGGATGGCGGCGAATACGTGGACTACGAGTCCGATGATGCCGCGTATCAGGCGGCGGGTTCGGTGGGTCCCTTAGGTGAGCTTGCCGACAAGGTGTATCGCAATCACCCCGAAGCTGACGGCGATTTCGTGCTCATGACTTTCATGGAATGGGTGGAAGAGCAGGGTTTCGATCTGTGGCCGCATCAGGAAGAGGCTGCATTGGACCTGATGTGCGGCGACCATGTGATCTTGGGTACGCCCACGGGCTCGGGAAAGTCCATGGTCGCTTTGGCCCTGCACTTCAAGGCCATGTGCCTGGGGGAGGGGGTCACCTACTACACCGCCCCCATCAAGGCGCTGGTGAGCGAGAAGTTCTTCAATCTGGTGCGCCTGTTCGGCAAGGATTACGTGGGTATGATCACGGGCGATGCGTCCATCAATCCGGGTGCTCCCATCATCTGCTGCACGGCGGAGATTCTGGCGAATCGTGCGCTTTCCGAAGGGGAATATGCCGATATCGCATCCGTGGCCATGGATGAATTCCATTTCTTCGGCGATCGCGACCGAGGCTGGGCGTGGCAAGTACCCTTGCTCACGCTGCCCAACACCCAGTTCCTGCTCATGAGCGCAACCCTGGGGGATACTTCGCGCATCGCCGAAAAGCTGGAAGAGGTCACGGGCGTTTCGGTAGACACCATTGCCGATGCGCCGCGCCCCGTTCCCCTTGAATTCGAGTATGTGGATACCGCGTTAGAGGGTACCGTCGAGCTTGCGCTGCGCGAGGGCAAGGCTCCCATCTACATCGTGCACTTTTCCCAGAAGGCGGCTTTAGCAAGCGCTCAGGCCCTTGCGAGCTTCGGCGTTTCCAGCAAGGATCAGCGCGACCAGATCAAGCAGGTTTGCAAGGGATTCGGCTTCACTACGGCATTCGGAAAGACCTTGCAGCGCCTGCTCAACATGGGGGTGGGCGTGCATCATGCGGGCATGCTGCCGCGTTATCGCCTGCTTGTGGAAGAGCTTGCGCAGAAGGGGCTCCTGCCCGTCATCTGCGGCACCGATACCTTGGGTGTGGGCATCAACGTGCCTATCCACACCGTGCTTCTGACCGCGCTTTCCAAATACGATGGCCATAGGCAGAGGATCCTGAATGCGCGCGAGTTCCATCAGATCGCGGGACGTGCGGGCAGGAGCGGTTTCGATACCGAAGGCGAGGTGATCGTCCAGGCGCCCGAGCATGAGATCGAGAATGCGAAGATGCGTCTGAAGTGCGCGGGTGATAAGAAGAAGCTGCGTAAGTTGAAGCTGAAACAGCCGCGCGAGGGAGCGGCGAATTGGAATAAGAACCACTTCGACCGCTTGGTTGCTGCAAAGCCCGAGGCTCTGAAGCCGCGCCTGCGCATTACCTTCGCGGTGGTGCTGAACCTGCTCGAGCGCGGGGGCGATGTTCGCGAGCGCTTGGAGCAGCTGATCGAGCTGTCTTTGCAGGCGCCGGAAGAGAAAACTCGCTTGATCGAGCAGGCCAACCAGCTGGTCGATACCCTGATCAATGCGGGTATCCTGGACTTCGAGACCTTGGACGATGGTACGCGGGATTACTTCGTCACCGAGGAGCTGCCGAGCGACTTCGCCCTGTACCAGCCCTTGGCGCCGTTCATGATCGCGGCTTTGGAACTGCTCGATCCCGAAAGCCCCCAGTTCACCTATGACGTGCTTTCCATGGTGGAAGCCATCCTGGAAAACCCGGGCGCAATCCTTTCCGTGCAGGAGAAGAAGGCGCGCAACAAGGCCTGGGCGGAAATGCGCGCAGATGGGGTGGATAACGAAGAGCGCCTGGAAAAGATCGAAGAGGTGACCTACCCCAAGCCTTTGGACGATCTTCTGCAGAACGCCCTGGCCATCTATTGCGAGAAGGTGCCCTGGGCGATCGGCTACGAGCTGCATCCCAAGAGCATCCTGCGCGAGATGGTGGAGACCGGGGCGACCTTCAAGGGCTATGTTTCGGCCTATAACCTGTCCTTTTGCGAGGGAGTGCTGTTGCGCTACCTTTCTGAGGCCTTCCGCGTGATGTCCTGCACTGTGCCCATGGCGTACAGGACCGAGCATTTCGAGGACATTCTGGCGTGGCTGGGCATGACCATCCGCACTATCGACAGCTCGCTCATGGACGAATGGGAGAGCGCGGGCGAGGACTTTGCGGAAGCTCCCCCTGCCGATCCGGATGCGGTGGTTGCAGACCGCCACGGCCTTACCGTTTTGGTGCGCAATGCTCTGTTCGCCCGTGTGCTCCTGGCGGCTGCAGACGATGCTGAAGCGCTCGGTGTCTTGGACGGAGACTGGGGCTATGGCGAAAAGGCCTGGCGTGGGGTCTTGGACGAATATTGGGAATGCCATGAGGAGCTGCTCACCGATGGCGATGCCCGGTCGACTGCGTGTTTCGAAGTGGATGAATCCAAGGAACGAAGCCACCATACCTGGCATGTGCGCCAGCTGTTCTTGGACGAAGACCGCGAGTGCGATTTCCGCATCGAGGCGGATGTCGACTTGGATGCGACGCAGGAAGGTGCCGATGTGGTGTTCCGCGATTACTTCGCCGGTTCCTTCGACGAGTACGCGGCGGGTGAATAGACCTATTGCGATGCGAGGCACCCCGTTTTTTCAGAATGCTTCGATCGAGCGGGCTGCTTCTTGTTCGCGGTTTGCTAGAATAACCAGGAGAAGAAGCCGAATGGGTCGGCTTCGCATGATTTCCTTTGAAGGGGATGTCTTTTTGGTCATTGCTTGGTAGTCCGCATTTGCGTTCGCACTGACGCTGCGGAATCCATCCATCGAAGAAGCGGTGGTGCACCGCTTTGTTTCTTGTACCCAAAAACCATATGACCATTCAGGAGGCATTCTCATGTCCAACAATACCTATTCCTCTGACAAGGGTTTTCCCCGGGACTTCATCATCGCCAATCTTATGGGACCCAATGTGGTTTCCATCTTCAATGAGCTGTGTGCGGACAAGCTTCCCGCAGGCGACGATGCGCAGATCTGCGACCTGGGTTGCGGTGCCGGATTGTCCTCGCTTGCAATCACCGCCGCATGCGAAGGATGCATCCATGCCATCGATTCTTGGAATACCCCCGAGCAGAACCGCGAGCGTTTCGACCGGTTTTCCTTCGGAAACCGTATCGTCGCAGTCCAAGCCGATGCTCCTGTATTGCCTTACGATGAGGGATATTTCGATACGCTGATCTGCCTCGATTCTTACAATTACTTCGGACGTGCCGAAGGTGTGATCGACCAGGTGGCTTCCTACGTGAAGAAGGGCGGCAAGCTGTTCATGGGCATCTCGGGTATCAAGCGCGATGCGACCGAAGATGACATGAAGGTGTTCGGGCTTTCCTGGTCCGAAGAGCAGATGGACTTCATCAGGACTTTGGATTACTGGAAAAGCCTGTTCGAGCGTTCCGAATCCGTACGCGTTGATTCCATCTATGAGATGCGATGCCACGAGAGCGCATGGCGCGATTGGCTTGCCTGCGACAACGAATATGCCGTCGGCGATCGAGCCGCATGCGAAGCCGGCGCCATCGATATGATGTGCACTATCGGCGTTGAACTGACGCGTATCGCGTAGGGTTCGCCAAACGGATGCAGATAGAAGGCATGCTGGCTTGACGGCATCACGCGTTCCGGGCTGTTGCGGCGATATCGTCGTCGAGTCGATGCTTCTTTCTGCTTGCGCTTGAATCCATAACGAAGCGAGGACGCCGAATGGCGTCCTCGCTGTGACTACGGTTAATGCTGAACCGGATCGACTCGCTGGCGTCGGGTGATTACGCCTTCAACCAAGCGGCGACCTCGTCGATCTGAGCCAGGAAACCGTCGTTTTCCAAGACGCTTTCGGGTACGTTCAGCCCAACCAGGGAAAGCACCTTGGATTCGGTGAAGCCTGCCACCTTGAAGGCGCCTGCGGCAGCCTGGGCCTTCTGCTCTGCGAGTTCTTTCGGGCCGCCACCGTTGGTGGTGATAACGGCGACTTTCTTCCCGAACTTCTTCGCGACGGTCGCGTTTTCCTTTGCGGGGTTGAACCAGGCGTACAGGCGGTCGATCACGGTCTTCGCCTGGGCGGTGATGTCGCCGAAGTAGATGGGGCTCAGAAGCACTACGCCATCGCAGGTATCAAGCTGGGGGATGAGCGCCGCCCAATCATCGCCCTGGATGCACCATGCTTCGTCCTTTGCCATGCAGGCGTTGCATCCCTGGCAGTAATTGATGGCCGACTCCTTGAAATCGACGATCTGCGCGTTGGGCAGCTGGTCTGCGATGCGCTTTGCAATCGCCTTGCAGTTGGCCTGGGGGCGCGGGCTGGTGTTGATGATGTAATAGGTCATTGGAACCATCTCCTTCTTTCTCCAGCGCGGGGAGCGCATGGTCCTCATGCGGGCTTGCGATGTGCGGATTCCCCTGCAGCCCCAATCTACAGCTTCCATAGACAACCGAAGCCATTCGTTTTTCAGAAAATGATCCGAGTGCCCGGTTTCGCGCGCAATCCTTCCAAACAGCCGGAGAGCGGATCGGCTACCGTATACGGGGATGCAATGGGTGGCGGATGGGGTGCGGTTGTTTCTTCACGGGGGCTTGATTGGAGCCCCAGACGCTCTGTCGGGGATGCCCCTGTTACCTCCATGCAACTCGGACGGTATAATCTTGCCGATTGAAGGAAACAGGATTCATCAGTATGGGAAGGAGACCGAATATGAAGGTCCTGATGATTAACGGAAGCCCCAGGGCGAACGGCAATACCGCCTGCGCGCTGAACGAGATGCGCGCCATCTTCGAGGCCGAGGGAATCGAAGTCGAGGTGATGCATATCGGCCATAAGGTGATCCGCGGCTGCACTGCATGCCTGAAGTGCGCCGAAGATGCCAAGTGCACCTATGACGACGAAGTGAACGAAGCCGCGGCTAAGTTCGAGCAGGCGGACGGCCTGGTCGTTGGCAGTCCCGTCTACTACGCTTCGGCGAATGCAACCTTGATCGCGTTTTTGGACAGGCTGTTCTACAGCTCCAGGTTCGACAAGACCATGAAGGTGGGCGCAGCTGTTGCCGCAGCAAGGCGCGGCGGCCTGACCAGCACCTTCGACGAGTTGAACAAGTACTTCACCATCTGCGGCATGCCCGTGGCGAGCGGTCAGTACTGGAACGGCGTGCATGGGGCCAAGCCCGGCCAGGCATGCCAGGACGAAGAGGGCATGCAGCAGATGCGTACCCTGGCGCGCAACATGGCCTTCTTGATGAAGTCCATCGCGCTTGGCAAGGAGCGCTATGGCCTTCCCGAAAAGGAACAGGTGGTACGCACTAATATGATCCGCTAGGAGAGCGGCCCTGGAAAGCTCGGTAGGTATAAACGAAAAGCTCGATGTGGCAACTCCGACCCCGATTCCGGCTTGTCGCAGTCGGTTTCGGGGTCGTATTTGTTAGTAGACGACTAACAATATTCCAAGCTTTACTATCAAGAATTCTAATTACTATCCGCGATAATTAATAAATGGATAAGCTCTGCCGAATACCCGACCGTTCACGTATTTTCGGGTTTTTGTTTCTTCTCATGCTGTATTGTGCTAGTTACTGGCGTCTCCGACAAAGAGGAGTTACCTATGAGAGAGAAGGTATTAGCAGACCCCAAGGGCTGCGACGTAAGGGCAGAGGCACTGCTGCAGCAGCTGCAGAAGACCGCAGTGGCTTGCCCTCCGGGTTCCTGCCCGATTCAACTTCAGGCATCCGTTCTGTCCGTAGCAGCCGGTCAGACTTGCGGCAAGTGCGTTCCCTGCCGCGAGGGTTTGCCTCAGCTTTACAACATGCTGCAGAACGTCCTGGACGGCATTGCCGACCAGGATTCGCTCGACCAGATCCGCGACCTGGCAATGACCATCAAGGATTCTGCCGACTGCGCAATCGGCTATCAGGCTGCAGCCACCGTGCTGGAAGGCCTCGAGCTGTTCGCCGATGAATACCAGGCACATGTCGAAACCGGCCGTTGCCTGCCCGATCGCGTGCAGAAGGTTCCCTGCGTCGAGATGTGCCCCGCACATGTGAACATCCCCGGATATATCGCCTATGTCGGCAAGCAGGAATATGCGAACAGCGTCAAGCTGATTCGCCGCGACAACCCGCTGCCCACCGCTTGCGCGATGATCTGCGAGCATCCCTGCGAGGAGCACTGCCGTCGTCAGCTCATCGACGACGCCCTGAACATCCGCTACATGAAGAAGGTTGCCGTTGACGAGGCTCCTGCGGACACCGTGGAAAATCCCGCAGCACTGCCTGCAACCGGCAAGAACGTTGCCGTTATCGGTGGCGGCCCTGCCGGCCTGACCGCTGCATACTTCCTGGCTCTGATGGGTCATACCGTCGACCTGTACGAGCGCCACAAGGAACTGGGTGGTATGCTGCGCTACGGTATCCCCAACTACCGCTTCCCCAAGGATCGCCTGGACGAAGACATCCGCGCCATCCTTTCCGCAGGCGATATCAAGGTCCACTACGAGACCATGATCGATACCGCGGAAGCCATCAAGGAAGTGGCCGATGCCCATGACGCCATGTTCGTGGCTATCGGTGCCCAGGAGGGTAAGAAGCTGCGTCTGGACGGCATTGATGCCGAGGGTGTAAGCTCCGCAGTCGAGATGCTCGACAACATCGGAAACGGCATCGTTCCCGACTACACCGGTAAGAACGTCGTCATCATCGGTGGCGGCAATGTTGCCATGGACGCCGCCCGCAGCGCAGTCCGCTGCGGTGCAAAGCAGGTCAGCTGCGTATACCGCCGTCGCCAGGAAGACATGACCGCACTCGACAGCGAAATCGAGGCGGCAATCGCCGAGGGCGTCGAAATGATCACCCTGCAGGCTCCCGTTTCCATCGAAGTTGACGAAAACGGCAAGTGCGCCGGCCTGGTTATCCGCACCCAGATGGCTTCTACTTATGACGCCAAGGGCCGTCCCAAGCCCGTCGATGTCGATGCTCCCACCGAAGTGGTTCCCTGCGACATCATCCTCAATGCAGTCGGCCAGGGCATCGTAAGCCAGCCCTTCGAGGACTTCGGCATGCCCGCCAAGTGGACCATCTTCCAGGCCAATCCCGACACCTCCGTCGAGGGTATGCCCGGCGTATTCGTCGGCGGCGACTGCCAGACCGGTCCCTCCACCGCGATTCGCGCGATCGCTGCAGGTAAGGTTGCCGCATATGCGATCGACAAGTACATGGGCTTCGAGCATCAGATCGATTTCGGCATCGAGGCTCCCGACGCCGAACCCAACAACCGCATCCCCACCGCTCGCGTAAACATCGTCGAGCGCCGCGCTGCGGTCCGCAAGAACGATTTCGACCACGTCGAGATCCAGATGTCCTTCGAAGAGGCTATGCAGGAAGCAAGCCGCTGCCTGCGTTGCGACCACTACGGCTACGGATGCGTAGAAGGATGTGATTGCTAATGGCAATGATTAACGTAACCATCGACGGCATCCAGGTTGCCGTCGAAGAAGGCACCACCATCCTGGCTGCCGCTAAGGCTGCAGGCATTGAAATCCCCACCTTGTGCTACCTGAAAGACGTTAACGAAATCGGCGCTTGCCGCGTTTGCGTCGTCGAGGTCGAGGGTGCAACCCAGCTGTCTGCAGCTTGCAACACCGTTGTTACCGACGGTATGGTCGTGAAGACCAATTCCCCCAAGGCCGTGGCTGCCCGCCGCGCCAATGTGCAGCTTCTGGTTGCAGCCCATGACGTTCAGTGCACCACCTGCGTGCGCAGCGGAAACTGCCAGCTGCAGAAGCTTGCCAACGACCTGGGCCTGCCCATGGAAGAGTACGAGAAGTGCCCCGTCGAGCAGGCTTGGCCTTCCGACTCTCCGCTGATTCGCGATGCAAGCCGTTGCGTCAAGTGCGGCCGTTGTGTCTCCGTCTGCGAGAAGATCCAGCATGTGGGCGTTTGGGAGTACTCCGATTCCCATCTGATCGACGTTGCCGGCGGCGTGTCCATTAAGGACTCCCTGTGCACCCTGTGCGGCCAGTGCATCACCCATTGCCCCACCGGTGCTCTGACCGAGCGCGACGATACCGCCCGTGTCCGCAGGGCCATCAACGACCCCGAGACCATCACCGTCGTCCAGGTCGCCCCTGCGGTCCGTACCGCTTGGGCTGAGGAAGCCGGCATCCCTCGCGAAGAGGCAACCCCCGAGCGCATGGCAGCTGCCCTGCGTCGCCTGGGCTTCGACTACGTCTTCGACACCGACTGGTCTGCAGACCTCACCATCATGGAAGAAGGCTCCGAGTTCGTCGAGCGCCTGAAGAACGCCGAGAACGAGACCTTCCCCATGTTCACCTCCTGCTGCCCCGGCTGGGTTCGCTTCATCAAGGGTCACTGGCCCCAGTACACCAACCAGCTGTCCACTGCGAAGTCTCCCCAGCAGATGTTCGGCGCAATGGTGAAGTCCTACTTCGCAAAGCGCATCGACGTCGATCCCAACAAGATCTTCAGCTTGTCCATCATGCCCTGCCTGGCAAAGAAGCATGAATGCGCACTGGAGAACATGAACGACGCGGGTGCTGGCCAGGACGTCGACATGTCCCTGACCGTTCGCGAGTTCGTCCGTATGATGCGTGCCGCGAATATCGACATCGCAAGCCTGCCCGAAGAGAAGTTCGACGACATCATGGGCATCGGTACCGGTGCCGGCATCATCTTCGGCGCAACCGGCGGTGTTATGGAAGCTGCGCTGCGTAGCGCATACTTCCTGGTCACTGGCGAGAACTGCGACCCCGATGCATTCCAGGAAGTCCGCGGTCAGGAAGGCTGGCGCGAGTACACCTTTAACCTGGCGGGCACCGATCTGAAGATCGCCGTCGCAAGCGGCTTGGAGAACACCAACAAGCTCATGACCGCTCTGGACAAGGGCGAAGTCTCCTATCACTTCGTAGAGATCATGGCTTGCCCCGGCGGCTGCGCCGGTGGCGGCGGTCAGCCCATCCACTTCAACCAGGAATTGGCTGCAGAACGCGGTTCTCACCTGTACTTCCTGGACAAGAATGCAGACCTGCGCTTCTCCCACGAGAACCCCGAGGTCGTGGCATGCTACGAGCAGTACCTGGAGGCACCCCTGTCCCACACTGCTCATCACCTGCTGCATTCCGATCATGCCGATTGGTCCATGCCCCACGCATAAGATCTTTCGACTGAAAGCTTTGCCTCGAGAGGCCGGCTCGTCCGGCCTCTCGCTGTATCGTGCCTGGCAAGGGCAGGCTATGCTCCCGGCTTTTCGTGCAGCGGGCTCCGTGCGAAAGGGGCTGCTTGGTTCCGATAGGCAAACCTCGACCTCGGTGTCATGGAACCGCTTACCGCCGATGGGACATAACCTCTTTTCCCGGCAGGGAATCGAAGGTGGTTTAAGGGGCTCATCGTTTGGATACGCGTATGCCGTCTGCCGTCGATAATCAGCGCCCTGGCAACGGATGTCCGTCTATCGGCGATGTTCTGGTATATGAAATCATACAGGTAGCAATTATGGGTTCGGGGCGGTTTCCAAGCAGAAGCCCCCGAGGCCATAAGCATCCCGCCTATGCGTTTGTCGTCTACCGAAAGGCTTACCCGCAGAGGCTGAAAAACGCCATCTGCCTGACAGACTGCTCTTGCTAAGCGCGATAATCATTGATTGGAAAGCTCGAAGGCTTCTATTCGATAGGAAGTGATTGAAATGGCAATCTACAATCCGGCGTCCCGTTGTGCTGATGAGTTTATCAACCATGACGAGATCTTGGAGACGCTCGAGTACGCTGATGCGAACAAGGACAACCTCGAGCTCATCCATTCCATCCTTGAAAAGGCCCGAAAGAATATGAACGTGGCCAAGGATCATTGCACCGTCATCAGCCATCGCGAGGCGTCGGTGCTGCTTGCATGCGAAGATCCCCAGGTCAACGAAGAGATCAAGAAGCTCGCCCGCGAAATCAAGCTGGCGTATTACGGTAACCGCATCGTGCTGTTCGCGCCTTTGTACCTGTCTAACTACTGCATCAACGGCTGCGTGTACTGCCCCTACCATGCGAAGAACAAGACCATTCCCCGCAAGAAGCTCACGCAGGATGAAGTGCGCGCGGAGGTGATCGCGCTCCAGGACATGGGCCACAAGCGCCTTGCCATCGAAGCGGGCGAGGATCCCAAGAACAATCCCATCGAATACATCCTGGAATGCATCGATACCATCTACAACGTAAAGCATAAGAACGGTGCCATCAGGCGCGTGAACGTGAACATCGCCGCTACCACGGTCGAAGAGTACCGCATGCTTAAGGAAGCAGAGATCGGTACCTATATCCTGTTCCAGGAAACCTATCACAAGGAAAGCTACGAGCAGCTGCATCCCACCGGCCCCAAGCACGACTACAACTGGCACACCGAGGCCATGGACCGTGCGATGGACGGCGGCATCGACGACGTGGGTCTGGGCGTGCTCTTCGGCTTGGATAAGTACCGCTATGAATTCGCGGGCCTGCTCATGCATGCCGAGCATCTGGAAGCCGTCCACGGCGTGGGCCCGCATACCATCAGCGTGCCCCGCATCAAACGTGCCGCCGATATCGATCCCAACGACTTCGATAACTCCATCTCCGATGATATCTTCGAGAAGATCACCGCGCTCATCCGCATCGCGGTTCCCTATACCGGCATCATCATGTCCACCAGGGAAAGCAAGGAAGTGCGCGAGCGTGCGTTGCAGTACGGCGTCTCCCAGATCAGCGGCGGATCGCGTACCAGCGTCGGCGGTTACGTGGACGAAGAACGTCCGCATGACACCGAGCAGTTTGATGTGTCCGACAACCGCACCTTGGACGAAGTTATCAACTGGCTGATGGACAACAACCATATCCCCTCGTTCTGCACCGCATGCTATCGTGCAGGACGTACAGGCGACCGCTTCATGAGCTTCTGCAAGAGCGGCCAGATCCTGAACTATTGCCACCCCAACGCCATCATGACCTTGGCGGAGTACCTGGCGGATTACGCGACCCCCGACACCTATGACAAGGGCATCGCCATGATCAAGCGCGAGCTCGAATTGGTGTCCGATCCCAAGGTGAAGAAGCTCGCGGGCGAGCATGTGGAAGACATCCTGGCGGGTCGCGCACGCGACTTCCGCTTCTAGACGGCGCATCTCGGAAAAGAGGGACCCATGGGAATGCACGAAGCCCCCAAATCGGAACGCTGCCACATCGGCTTCTTCGGCTTGCGCAATGCCGGCAAATCGAGCCTGGTCAATGCGGTGACCGGACAGGACCTATCCATTGTCTCCAGCGTGAAGGGCACGACCACCGATTCGGTTTCGAAGACGATGGAGCTGCTTCCCCTGGGTCCTGTCGTCATCATCGACACACCCGGTTTGGACGATGAGGGCGAATTGGGCCTGGCGCGCGTCGACCGTGCCCTGCGCGAGCTGCGCAAGTGCGACGTCGTGGTGCTGGTAAGCGATGCTGCGCGCGGCCTTCTGCCCTTGGAGCAGGAATTCGTCGATAAGCTCAAGACCGAATCGCGCCCTTTGATCGTTGCGCGCAATAAAGCCGATATGCTTCCCGAGGGTGCGCAGGTGGAAGATCTGTCGGGTCTTCCCGAGGGTGCTGCCCAGTGCGTGGTGAGCGCGACGGCTGGCCAGGGCATCTTCGAGTTGAATGAGCTTATCGCCCGTGTGGGCCTGCAGGCCGACCCTGCGGCGCCCAAGACCATCCTGCAGGACCTTGCGGGTCCGGGGGATGTGGTTGTGATGGTGGTACCCATCGATTCGTCGGCACCGAAGGGCCGCCTGATCCTGCCCCAGCAGCTGGTGCTGCGCGAGCTGTTGGATATGCATGCCAATGCCCTCATCTGCCAGCCCGAAGAGCTTGCCGACACCCTGGGAAAACTGGTCGATCCGCCCAGGTTTGTGGTTACCGACTCGCAGGCCTTCCATCAAGTCGATCCCCTGGTCCCCCAAAACGTGCCTTTGACGTCTTTCTCCATCCTGATGGCACGCTACAAGGGCGAACTGGCCCCGTATATGGCGGGAGCTCGGGAAATCGCGAAGCTGCAAGACGGAGACAGGGTGCTCATCGCCGAAGGCTGTACGCATCATAGGCAGTGCGAGGACATCGGCACGGTGAAGATGCCCCGTTGGATCCGCGATTTTTCCGGGGCGCAGCCCGAATTCGAGTTTGTATCGGGCAACGAGTTCCCAGCAGACCTTTCCGGGTACCGCCTGATCGTGCATTGCGGCGGTTGCATGCTCAACGAAAGGGAAATGCGCTTCCGTGTGGCTTCGGCCCAGGCGGCGGGTATTCCCATCGTGAACTACGGTATCGCCATCGCGCACATGAACGGGATACTCACCCGCAGCGTACAGGGTTTATAGCTTACATCGGCAACTCGGTGTGGTAGCCTGTACGAAATTGTGGCGCCAGGGCGTTTATTTGACTATTACCGGAAGGAATCGTCTTCGCAGGCTCCTCAAGTGACAAGTTGGATGAAGATGCCTCCATCGCCCCCGGATCGGGAGATGCAGGTGATAGGATTCTCGATACGCTCGAATGCATCCGATAGGGGATGCTTGAACGAAAGGATTGTTCCCATGATCGATAAGAAGGCATTCCGCAACCTTACCTGCGGTTTGTATGTCGTTTCCACCAAGGCAGACGACCGCAACTACGGCTGCGTGGTCAACACCGTGCTGCAGGTTACTTCCACCCCTGCCCAGCTGAGCGTTGCCGTGAACAAGGAAAACACCACCGCATCCGCAATCCAGAAGTCCGGCCGTTTCTGTGCCAGCATCTTCAGCATCGATGCCTCCATGCCGCTCATCGGCACCTTCGGCTTCAAGAATTCCGAGGAAGTGGACAAGTTCGCCGACTGCGAATACATGGTGGACGAATGGGGTATCCCCTGCGTCACCCAGGACGCCATCGGCACCTTCAGCTGCCGCGTCGTCAACACCGTCGACGTGGGCACCCATTACCTGTTCATCGGCGAGGTGGAGCGCGCCGAGGTAACCGGCCAGGCTGCTCCCATGACCTACGCCGACTACCACTTGGTCAAGGGCGGCAAGACCCCTCCGAAGGCTTCCAGCTACGAAGGTCCCGACGCGGAGCCCGTTCAGGCAGCTCCCGCCCAGGCAGAGCAGCAGCCTGCTGAAGAAGCCCAGGCGAAGCCCCGTTACGGATGGCGCTGCGAGATCTGCGGCTATGTTGTCGAAATGGACGTGGAAGAACTCCCCGAAGATTTCGTCTGCCCCATGTGCGGCATGGGTCGCGACGTCTTCGTCCGTATCGAGCTGTAAGCTTTCCAAACAAACCCGAAACATTGCAGGGCCGCTGATTGCAATCAGCGGCCCTGCTGCTTATCTGACCGGGGAGGGGAGTGCTAGGCCCACTTGAAGTTGTCGATGCCTGCTCCCATCTGGAAGTGCTGCTTGACGATGCCCAGGTCGATGTCGCCATACCTGCTGAACTCGTAGGTGATATCCACCTTCCTGCCCTTGCCGGTGATCATGAAGTCCTGCTTGTTGTAGGCGGTGGGTGCCAGCAGGGCGGCCTTCACGCCTTGCTTGAACCACTCGGGCGCCTCGCCTTCGTAGCTGCTTACCTCTTCGGGGGTTTTCGATTTATGGGGGACGCCCTGGTTTTCGCCATAGCCGAAGGCGATGATGCAGATCATGTCCTGCCCGACTTTAAGGTTGGTGTCGGAAGCGACCATTGCGCGGCTGTATCCGCCGCCAACCCACCAGGTGTTCAAGCCCATGGTCTGCGCCACGATGGTGAACTCCGATCCGTAGAAGCCGGCCTTTTCCCCGCCGCCCGCCTGCTCGGGCACGACCAGTGCCAGGTAGTTGCTGACGTTCTTCGCGTGGGTGAGCCTTTGCATGCGGTTGAACATGTGCCGGGTGTCGAAGAAAAGCTGGAAGTTCAGGTCGTGTTCCTTGTTCAGGTCATCGATGTAGCCGCGCAGGAAGTCGCGTGTTTCCATGGGAATGGGTTCGCTCTTGTAGCGACGGACGGAATGGCGTTGAGCCATGACTTTCATGGTATCCATATGCTCGATCTCCTTGCAGCTGTCTCGTATGCGCGTTTAGACATCCGCACCATTGTAGACCAATGAGGTAGCATCATGCCTCTTGGCGCGAAACCGTTATTTCGAAGCATCACGTTTTCCAGTAATTAATCGAGAAGCCGTGTTGCCCTGGTCTTGCTGCTGGGTTTTCCCAGGTGGAATTGTTACTATGCGCGTGGAGATGGCCAATGTATTACAGAAAGGAATAGCTATGAGCCATTATTATGACAACGCCGACCTGGGACGCTTCGGAAAGGGCGATCTGGGCGAGTACGCTCCCGAGCTGTGGGAGAACTTCCTCAAGTATTATGGCAGCGCTTTTGCGGAAGGCGAACTGACTGCCCGCGAGAAGGCGCTCATCGGTCTGGGTTGCGCTGCTGCCCTGGAATGCCCCTACTGCATCGATGCATTCACCAACTCCCTTATTTCCAAGGGCTGTGATGGCAACCAGATCATGGAGGTGTTCCATGTCGCAACCGCCATCCATGCAGGCGCTGCACTGTGCCATGGCACCCAGGCGCTCAAGATCATCGAAGAGAACGAGTTCTAAGCGTGCTTGCGGCTTGCGAAAGCGAAGCTTCGGATTATCAGGAACTCCTTGCATCCTTCCCGCCCTTCGTGACGAGGATCGAGCCCGAATACCGTCGATCCTTCGAGCATCTGGATACCATGCAGGTGAATATCGGCTATAAGTGCAATATCGCCTGTCGCCACTGCCATCTGCAGTGCTCTCCTTCCCGAACCGAGGAAATGGACCGCCAAACCATGGCAGCATGCCTCGAGGCCTATCAGCGCGGTGGATTCAAGTTGCTGGACGTTACCGGCGGCGCACCGGAAATGAATCCCGATTTGGAATGGTTTCTGCGCGAAGCGCAGAAAATCGGGGCAAAGGTGATGGTCCGCACTAACCTGTGCATCCTCATGGATCCCCAATACCACCACTTCATAAGGGTGTATGACGAAACCGGGGTCGATCTGTTCGCGTCCTTGCCTTTCTACGAGGAAAAGAACAACGACAAGATCAGGGGTGCAGGAGTGTTCGTGAAGAACATAGAGGCGCTCAGGGAACTCAATGCTGTCGGATACGGTACGGGAAAGCATGCGCTGACCTTGGTGTTCAATCCTGCGGGACCCACCCTGTCCCCCGACCAGGATGCCTTGGAGGCCGAATACCGCAGGCGATTGCGTGATGATCACGGGGTCGAGTTCACCAACCTGGTGGCGATCGCCAATATGCCGTGCGGAAGGTTCGCCGAAGCCCTGCATAGGAAAGGCCGTCTTGCGGGGTATATGGATAAGCTCATCGACGCCTTCAATCCGGAAACGGTGCCGGGGATGATGTGCCTTTCGCAGATCAGCGTGGATTGGAAGGGCGACCTTTTCGATTGCGATTTCCATCAGGCGATGGGCGTCCCCATCGCGCGAAAGGAGACCATCTTCGACTGGGCGAGGGAGGCGCCGAAGCAGCGCCCCATCGCCTTCAGGAATTGGTGCTACTGCTGTACTGCGGGTGCCGGCTCCAGTTGAGGCGGCGCGACAACCTAGCGATCGCTAAGTGTAGAGGCTGATCGCGTGGCTGTTTGGTCAAACAGAACACAACAAGAAACGGGGGAAGCGTATTCGCTTCCCCCGTTCGTTTGCGCGCGGGCGCGATTCGTTTTCGTTGACTCGCCGATTTTCCTAGGCTGCCCTTGCCTTATCGGCGGCTTCCTTCTTGAAACCGAAGCGGGCTACGAGCATGGTAGCGATGCCGACCAGCATCACCGCGAGGCCGATCCAGAGTAGGCAATCCATCACGAAGGGGATGCTGTTCTGGAACGCGACGTAATCGTCGGGCGTCCATTCTCCGTAGGTGATTTCATACCAACGCAGCCAGAACTGCCCGAAGAAGGCGATTCCGCCTGCCAAGCTGGCGAATAACCCTAAGTTGAAGACGTCTCCATCGCCCAGGCGGAACTTCTTGTCGAGTGGGCTCTTCTTCTTTTCGAGAGCGACGTAGTACTGGTCGATCGCGTCCTGATCGGCACGGATCAGGGGCACATCGGCATCTTCGCTCACCGGCTTGCCGCCGTATGCGCGCTTGAACACGAAGTAGGCTACAGGGCCGGTGCAGATGCCCAACAAGCCCAGCGCCAGGTAGTCGGTGCCGTTCACCAGCAGGGCCGCAAGGGCGATGATGATTGGCAGGCCGCAGAAGTAGGCCAGCCCCAGCTTTCCTCCGCCCATGATGAACAGGTTCTTCTTCCTGCGTTCTTCGACGGGGAAGTACTTGCGCAGCTTGAGGGTGCTTGCCGCCAAGAGGATATACAGGCCGATTAGGAACACCATCTCCGCAGTCACCAGCAAGGTGAAGCTGCCCTGGCAGGTGATGACCGTCACGAATGCGAGGGAAAGGATGCCCACGAAGGGAACCTTGCGCTTCTTGCTGACCCTGCGGAAGACCTTCGGCGCCATACCGTCGTCGGAGAGCACGAAGAACCCGCGCGAGCCGCTTGCCAGGTACATGTTGAAGATGGCGCACTGCGCCACGATGCTCACGATCAAGAAGATGGCGCCCCAGACGGCACCCAGATTCTGGGTGAGGACCGATGCGTATCCGATGCTTCCACCGTCGCCTCCATCAACAGCCCAGTTCACCCAAGAGCCTTCGGGCATGCAGGCAACACCCGCCATAGTGGGCAGGATATAGCCCAGTGCGATTAAGGGCATGACGATCTTCAGGCCGCGATGAATGACCTGGGGATCCTTCAGTTCGCCTGCCAAGTTGGAGATGCATTCGTATCCGCAGTACATCCACAGGCAGATGCAAAGACTCGATCCCGCACCGCTCAAGGCATCGACGCCCGGTGCGATGAAGGGTTCGAAGGGGCTGGTCTGCCAGTTGACGAAGCCTACGATGGCGATGAGTGCGAAGGCGGCAACGATGATCAGGGAAAGCGCAGTGGAAACCCTGTCGACGATATGGATGCCTTTGAGGTTGATGAATGTGAAGAGCACGATGACGAGCACCTTGAAGACGACAAGCGCCGTGGGGGTCATCGGTACGATTTGGGTGAGATAGCCACCTACCAGGGAAACGTAGGTACCGTTGGTGATGTAGGTGGAGACGGTTCCCATCCAGCCTGCCTGGAAGCCCCAGAACTCGCCGAATGCCTGGCGTGTCCAGGCGTAGATTCCGCCTTCGGATGGGATAAGGCTTCCGCATTCGGAAACCATGTTGCTCAGCGGCCAGGCCCAGATGATCGGAATAATGATCAGCATTGCGATTGTGAGGCCAGGACCTGCTTCGGGAATCATTTCCTCGATGCCGAATGCTCCGGCAGATACCAGGCAGAAGAGCATGAATACAACGCCTGATACTTTGACTTCATGGCGCTTTAAAGCGCCTACTCCGTGTTTGGTGGTCATATCACCCCGTTCCCATTCTTTTGTCTCGGATTTTGCATACGAGCACTCAAGATACCACCTATCCCATGGAGGGTGGAAGGATTGATTCTGCCATCGGGGAGAAATAACTGGAAAACGAAATGACACTAGTTACATGGCATATTATTAATCATTATCAGGAATTGTGATTGATATCTTTGATTCCGGCATTGAAAACAGGAAAACAGGGTTCCTGTTCTTTTCCTAATCAGGTTGGAAAAGTGGTATGAAAGAAACGGTCGGTAAGGCGCGCCTTTCGGAATGCGCCTCGAATACCGTGTATTGTGTCGCGTGATTCCAGAGCTTGGAGTCTCCGTTTTGCGCCGATCGCGGTAATGCATATCAGCTGCCCACCGATTGTTTTGAAGAGGGAAGAAGATGTACCGGGTTTCGAAAGACAGGAGATTCGTCAAGAACCGCAAGGCCTTGGAACAGGCGTTCATCAGGCTTGCGCTGCAGAAGCCGTATTCCCACATCACGGTGACGGATATCGCCAAGGAGGCGGGCGTCAACCGCATGACTTTCTATTCCCATTATTCCAACATCGAGGATATCATCCGGGAAATCGCGGCGATCATGGTGGGTGATATGGAAGCCCATGCGGGCAAGTTCCCTGTGCTCGATGTGAGGAGCTTCTTCTTTTCCGCGGACGAATATCGCCAGAAGTACCCCGAATTCTTCACCTTGGTTGCCAAGGACCCGGAATTCCATGTCTTGCGCGATATGGTCTGCGGGAAGATGAAGGAGCTGGTATCGATGTGCCTTTCGCGCTATTCCACGCTTTCGGGAGATGACCTGGATGTTTGCGCCGGCGTTATCGCGTCCGGCGTCTGCACGACCTATTGGGATTGGGTGGTCGGGAAGTACGGGAATGTTTCCTTGGACCGTCTGGCCTTCCATTTCCAGCGCTTGGTAGACGGCAGTATCGGCAATCTCTAGGAAGGGCGATCTCTAGGAAGCGTTCGTTAGCAACTTGTTCGCCCGGAGGGGTTTGCATCCATCAGCTCGCAGGCATCCTGCGTACGGGATGCGGTGCCATGCTGCACGAAGGCGATTCGCCTCGCCGCATTGAGCGCCTGGTCTAAGGTTTCGGCAGTGAAGATGATGGTGATGCCCCGCTCCTCGTTGAGCTTTTCCAGCAGGCGGCCCAGCTCTGCGGACTCATCTTCCGAAAGACCATCGAAGGGTTGGTCCAAAAGCAGGATCTTCGGTTCCTTCATGAGCGCCAGCGCGATGGCGAAACGACGCTTTTCGACGGCGGTCAGGTCGCGATAGCGTTTGTGCTGTTTTTCGAAACCTGCAGTCGCGAAAGCCGTCTGCGCCTTCTCCCATACTTCCGGTTTCTGGAAGAAGGGGAATTTCTGCAGGTAGCGTGCCACGGCGATGCCGGGGATGAAGGGTTCGGAAAGCACCGATGCGCAGGCAGCGCGGCCATTGGCCAAGCCCCCGCCGTATTGAGGTCCGAAGATCACCTTGCCGCTTTGGATGCGCGAAAGGCCCAGGATCACCTTGAGGATGCTCGTTTTGCCGGAACCCTTGGGACCTACGATGCCGAACAGGTCTCCTTCGTCGACGGTAAGGAACAAGCCGTCGAGGACGTTCTTGACGGGGAAGCTCTTCCGAATGCCACGAAGGATGACTGCCGGCTTGCGCATTGGGCTCCTTTTCTTCATCTGTGTTCGAAACGCGAATGGTCCGCATGGGAATGGCGTGCGCCGACGGTGCCCGGCGCCTTGTGTTTCCCGTCGCGAAGAACAGATGTAAGTATAGCCAGCTGAGAAGGGGGTTTTCCCTCATCGCAAAAAATCCAGCATACGCGAGCGCGAACGTCACATTTACCGCTTCGAGCGTGAAGATGCCTTGCTTGATCTGAGGGTTTGGCGTGAAAAAGCCGCCTCGTCGAATCAGGTGGCGAGACGGCAGGGGAATCGGCTGTCTATTTCGAGGAGGTCAGATGCCCAGCTGCATGACTATCAGATTGATGACCATGATCAGCAGTGCGACGCCTGCGCCGCGAAGGCACATGCTTGCTGTCTTGGGGCGCTTTTCGCGCCAGAGGAACCAGAGGATGAAACCTGCGGGGGCAACGAGGATTCCCAGGATAGCCCATGAGATACCGCCCGGATCGCGCAGGGTCTGGACGGGCTGTTGCTCTTTGTGCTTGTTCGGCTTCTTGCTCATTTCGGCTCCGTGTTCTATAAAAATATGACCATGATAATAATATCAGCCAAGCATGTTTTGGGCAAATCGGGGTCTCTGTCGTCCTGGAAAGCGGCGCTGAAAGTGATGAATTGGTGAAATACGATCTTTTTGGACCAAAACCTGCGCAAGAAGCTATAATGGCTCCTGCACTTCGGTGCATGAATCACATAAGGGCGTATAGCGCAGCGGGAGCGCACTTCCTTCACACGGAAGGGGCCACAGGTTCGAACCCTGTTACGCCCACCATTGAATTTCTGCAGGTCAGCAGCGAAAACTTAACGCAGCTGGCCTGCTTTTCGTTTGCAGTCTAAACCGCATTGTGTCGCGAAAGTGTCGCGTAAATGTCGCGTTGGCATTCGCGGCGTTCGGCATAGTCGAGCGCCTCGACCGCTTTCCGCAGGTCAGAGGCTTGTATGTGGCAGTACGCGTCGAGGGTCATGCGTTCGGTGGGGGTGTTCCGCAATCAGTATTCGGTCCGAAGACGTTACACGGAGCCTTGAGTTGCCTTCGAATGTTTCGGCATTATTTCATCGGAAAAAGCCCTTGACCTATTCGCTTTCGCGGACTAAAGTACTCAACCAGTTGAATACCTAAACCGTTGAGGCGGGGGTAAAACCAACTGAGCGCTTACAGAGAGCGGGCGTTGCTGAGAGTCCCGTAGAAATGCTGGTTGGCATAATGGCCCGCTGAGGGAAAGGGGAAAGGCTGCTTGTCAGCCCAATCCGATCCGTGAGTCCGCGTCAGAGACGAAACATTTGCTTGAATGTTTATGAGTGGGCCCGAAAGGGTCAACAAAGGTGGCACCGCAGGTTTATTTGGAGACCTGTCCTTTGGCAACAAGGGACGGGTCTTTTTTTATTCCCGGGGCATTCAACTCGCCGTTGAACTCATTGACGTTCGGCCGTAATTATCCTGGCGGGAAACCGCCGCAGAACTGCGCACGATGCGCAAAGAAAGGAATGATTGAAATGGCAGAACTCAGGAACACTTCCGTACAGGAACAGAAGAACGGCCTTTCCGTGCGCGACCTCATCCTGGTCGCCGTGCTGCTGGCGGCGGGCGCCGTGCTGAAGCTCACGGTGTCGAGCTTCCTCACCTTCGCGGGCATGAAGCCCAACTTCATGATCGCCATG
>Ga0129308_1001478_pt1 | contig 24337 bp, 20 predicted proteins | sample L827metagenome_FD_94440 | JGI IMG/M metagenome (GOLD analysis project Ga0129308, IMG submission 94440) | Ring-tailed lemur group fecal microbial communities from Wisconsin, USA - L827 metagenome | ecosystem: Host-associated > Mammals > Digestive system > Large intestine > Fecal | place: USA... | reverse complement strand
CCGGCTTTTTCGTGTGGGAGAGGACGCCGCGCCTGAAGGCCGCTGACCGTGCGAGGAGTTTTCTGTCAAGATTCTGCTTTCATATCGCGTGTGTGCTGTCGATTGCGGTGCACTGGATCTATGATCCGCAAAATCCTGTGTGGCTGCGTATGAATCAGACGTTAAATAACCGGCTACAGCTTGGTCATGATGCGATTCACGAGTATGGCTTCTCGCTGTTCGGGGAGAATATCAAATGGTACGGACAGGGCAGTCTAAGGTCAGATCCGACGAGAGTCTACAACTATGTAGATTGTGCATTCCTGAAGGAGACGCTGACGTTCGGTCTGCTGTTTCTGTGTCTTCTGGCAGCCGGATATTATCTGGCCGGCAGGAAAGCGGAACGAAGAGGCGATATCCTCATAAGCTGGGCTGTGCTGATTTCGCTTGCTTATTCCGTGATCAATGCGCATCTGTGCGTGCTGACATTCAATGTATTTATTTTACTGCTCTCGGCTGCGTTTGAAGCAGACGAGTTGCCGCTTTGCTTTGACCGGACGGTAACAGGATCCGGTCATGAAAAGCCGCCTGCGGCAGAGCGGATACAGGAGGGCGTGTCGGAAAATGACTGGCAAACGACAAAAGAATGTTAACTTCATAAAGTTTCTGATAGTCATGCTGGCTGCCAGCATGACTATTGCTGTCTGGAGGGGGTATGGCGCGGTCAAGCTTGTCGTGCTCTTTGCAGGAATGCTTGCCGCGGCCTGTCTTGCAGTATTTGTGATGCAGAGCAGGCATGTGAAAGAGCTTATATCTGAAGGAAAACAAAATGTCGGAGTCTTTGCGGGCGTGCTTGGACGCATCGCGCCGGGGCAGAGTATTCGGAGAAGGAACGGACGCATTGCGTCGGGGCGGCTGGGGCAGCGGCAGAGGCATATCGCGCGGGTGATTCTGTTTTTTCTGATGATCGCGAGCTGTCTATTCTGGGGGACGAAGAGCCGTTCCTATGCAGTCGGCAGCGCGGCGGAGCAGAGATGGCTGATCTGTGCGCTGCTGTTCTGGCTGACCGGGTTGTGTTATGAAGACAGTGCGGAGAAATGCTGCAGGCCGGGGATACTTTATTATGCGGCTGTCTCGTTTCTGCTGCTCGGCTGCTTTGCCGACTTCCTGGATGGCAGGAAATTCCGGTACGCTGCATTTTGTATGCTGATGTTCGGCGGCCTGTTCTGCCGTGTATGGCGCAATATGAGACGTCCCGATGATCTGCTTGAAGAATTCGCGACGGCATACAGGCTCAGTTTCCTGGCTGTTCTGGTTTTCTGCGCAGGCTGCCGTCCGGCGTATCCCGGAATCTGTTATACGGGGGCGCAGGCGGATGTCGTGTCCTTTGGCAGTTATCTGCTGATCGCCGAGGCAGTATTCTTAAGCGGTATGACAAAGGAGCGGACGGGGGTTCCGAACGGCATAGGAGCAGCCTGCTCCGTATATCTGGTCTGGACAACGCAGCAGGCCACATTTGTTCTGATTGCGTGTGCGGTTCTGATTCTGTATGGAGTGTTCTGGATCCGTATGTGGCTGAAAGCACAAAAGCATGTGAGACTTACCATGCTCCTGAACGTGCTGTTTGCCGCTGCTGCCGGGATTGCATGTGTTCTGGCACTGCGTTTTGTGCTGTATGAGGCAGCGCCGCTTCCGGGCTGTGAAATCACGTTTGGAGCAGATGAGCGGAACCAGATAAACGGGACGATGCGGGAGTATTTCACACAAGGAGGATGGAAGACTGTCTGGAATGACCGTGTTCCGGTTTTACGGGAATATATCGCGAAATTTAATTTCCGCGGACACAAATATCTGGCGAAGCTGGATGGGGAGCAGGTGTGGCCGTGCATCAGCGCCGTAATGGTCACATACCGTTATGGGATTCTGGCCGGAGCGTCATACCTCGTGATGATCGTATCGTGTCTGTATGATGCGGCACGCAGGCTGTTGTCTGGCAGGAGCTTTCTGGCAGCGGGGATTCTGTTTGCGGCCATACTGACCGGCCTGTGTGAGTCGGTGGAGCTGCCGTTTGTGCAGATTAGCTGGCTGGCGTTTTACATTGGGCTGTGCCGCCTGATCGCGGCGGGGAAGGAAGAAAATGAAATTTCTCAATACAAGAATTGACAACCTGACGTTTGAGGAGGCGCTGCAGCGGATTGAGGAGCTGACAGACAGCAAGGAAGGCGGCTATGTCGTGACGCCGAACGTAGACCACATCGTCCAGCTCGAGCGGAATCCGGCATTTCGCCGCGCGTATGAGGAATCATCCCTCGTCCTTACGGACGGCAAGCCGTTAATCTGGTTTTCGCATTTGCTGCACTGTCCGATCAAAGAAAAAATATCAGGCTCCGATCTCTTCCCGCGCTTGTGCGCGCTGGCGGCCAGACGGGGCTATACGATGTACTTTCTCGGCGCCGGGGAAGGGATCGCCGCGAAGGCTGCGGAGAACCTGCAGAAAAGATATCCGGGCCTGAAGGTTGTCGGCATAGATTCGCCCGAATACGGTTTTGAAAAGGATCCGGTCAGGACGCGGCAGATCTGGGAGCAGATACAGGAATGCCGCCCGGATCTCCTCGCAGTCGGCCTTGGCACGCCGAAGCAGGAGCTGTTCCTGTGGCAGAACAGAAAGCGGCTTGCGGATAATGGCATTCTGGCATTCGGCCTCGGCGCGAGCTTTGACTTCGAGGCAGGAGCAGTCAGACGCGCTCCAAAGTGGATGCAGCGCTGCGGCCTTGAGTGGTTCTACCGGCTGTGCCGCGAGCCGAGAAGACTGTTTAAGCGATATTTCGGCGACGGGATGAGAATTCTGCCGATCGTCTGGAAATACAGAAAGAGCGGCAACGGAGAGGACGGATGACGGCTTCCGGACAGGGAAGAAATGAAGTGGCTGGATGACAAATTCAGAACAGGATAGATACGTCGGGACAGGGCGATAGATTCAGAATTGGGATGTGAATGGTGAGCGGACGACGGGAGACGAAGTATAGAAGAAAGGACGGGCATCAGATGCGGATTGCGATTGACCTTACTGCGCTGGATGACAATTTCACAGGAATCGAACGGTATGCGCTCAACATGACGCTTGAGATTCTGCGGCAGGATAGGGAGGACACGTTTGAGCTTGTCTTCAAAAATAAAATATTTCCTGACTTTGCAGCGTTCAATCACACGGAGCACGTACATTGCCATGTGCTTGACAGCTGCAATAAGCTGCTGTTCAACCAGTGGAGACTGCCGTGTTTTCTGAACAAACTGAAAGCGGATGCCTGTCTGTTCTTTGCGTTCCCGATGCCGATACTGCAGCGCGGGAAGCAGATTTACGGGACGATTCATGATATGTGCTGCATCGACTGCCCGGAGACCATGAAACGGCAGATGGCATGGTACTTCCGGCTGTCTTACATGTGGATGGCGAGACGTGCCCACAGGCTGATCACGATTTCCGAATTCAGCAGGGGGAGGATCATGGAGCTGCTACACGTACAGCCGGAGCAGATCCTGATTGCATATTGCGGATTGTCAGGGCGCTTTCTGCAGAAGCAGACGCTGACGGAGACGGACAAAGCATATATCCGGGAAAAGTACGGCCTTCCGAAGACATACTATCTTTGTCTCTCAACACTTGAGCCGCGCAAGAATCTGCAGCTTCTGCTTGATGTGTATCTCAGACTATACAAGGCAGGGCGCATTTCAACAAAGCTGGTTCTGGCCGGGCGCAGAGGCTGGAAGATGGACGCTCTGCTCGCTGAGACAGAAGCAGCGCAGGATGGCCAGATCATCGTGACGGGTTTTGTCGAGGACAGCGACCTGCCCGGCCTCTACCAGATGGCGAAATGCTTCGTTTTCCCGTCGTTCTATGAGGGCTTCGGCATCCCGCCGCTCGAGGCAATGTCCCAGGGCGTTTCGGTGATTGCTTCCGACGCAACCTCTCTGCCCGAGGTGCTCGGAGATGCCGCATATTATTTCCGAAGCAACGACGGGGAGGCGCTCGGGGCGCTGCTGGAGCGCTTTGAGAGAGACGAAGCCGGGGAACTGGCGGAGAAGATTGAATCGGGAATCAAAAGAAGCGAAAGCTTTCGGTATGAGCGGGAGGCGGAGAAGGTGGTTCGCAGTATTCATGGATAGTTTGAGGTTGATAACATCTGCCCGATCGTTTATAATGGAGAAACGTGAGGTGATATAGAGTGAGCGCATCAGGAAATCTGATGGAATATGTGAACCGGATGAAGCCTGTTCTGAAGAAGCTGATTCCGGCCCCGGCGCTGCGTATGGCTAAGCAGTCTGTGCTGAAGAAGATTACGGCGCAGATTGAACAGGTTCAGACAGAGCCGTATAATTCCGCGGCATATCCATATGGAGTGAACCTGATTGGGCCGCTGGACAGTGCGACGGGCCTGGGACAGAGCTTCCGCCTGCTGGAGCGTGTTGTGGGGCAGTGCGGGGTTCCGTATCTGATTTACAATTATGCACAGAATACGAGAAATAAAATACAGATCACAGATTATGAATCCAGAGTAGCTGACAGCCTGCGCTATTCGGTTAATATCTGGCATGTGAATCCGTCGGATTTTGCGGAAATGTACGCGTGCATGGGAAAGGAGAGTTTCGACAGGCGGTACAACATTGCATACTGGCTGTGGGAGCTGGAGGAGTTCCCGGATGAATGGGTGCCGTATATCAGGCTGCTTGATGAGATCTGGACACCGTCAGAATTTATCAGTGAAAGCATACGCAGGAAGACGGATAAGCCCGTCAGGACAGTTCCATACTGTGTGACGGCGCAGGCTGACACGAAACGGTATGACAGGCAGTATTTCGGACTGCCGGAAGACAAATTCCTGTTCCTGATGATGTATGATACGCAGAGCATTCAGGAGCGGAAAAACCCGGAGGGCATCCTTCAGGCGTATCGGCAGGCATTCTCACCGTCTGATACCAACGTCGGTCTCGTGATCAAGGTCAATTCTGCCAGCGATCAGGATCTGGAGCTGCTGCGGGACAAAATGAAGGGATATCCGAATCTTTATTTTATCCGGCGCAATCTGGAGCGGATTGAGGTGAACAGCCTGATCGCGGATGCGGATGTATTCGTGTCGCTGCACCGCGCTGAGGGCTTCGGTCTGGTGCTGGCGGAGGCGATGCTGAACCATGTGCCGACGGTTGCGACTGACTGGTCGGCCAATACGGAGTTTATGAACCGTGATGTGGCATGTATGGTGAGCTGCCGCATGAAGACGCTCGAGAGGGATTATTTTCCTTATCGGAAAGGGAACCGCTGGGCGGATCCTGATATCAGCGAGGCAGCAGGTTATATGAAGCGTCTGGCAAATGAGCAGGAATACTATCATCAAATTGAGAGTGCTGCATATGAGCATATCCATCAGAAACTTGGAATGGATGGGGTACGGCCCATAGTTGAAAAGAGATTGTGGGAAATCAAAGATGGCAAATAAGAAAAAGAAAATAGCGCTTGTGAACCAGCGGTATGGCGCGGAGGTGAACGGCGGTTCAGAATATTATACGAGGCAGCTTGCGCTCCATCTGCGGCAGTATTATGAGGTGGAAATACTGACGACCACAGCGTTTTCTTATGATACCTGGGAGAATTATTACACACAGGGAACAGAGAAGATCGATGGGATTACTGTGCGCAGATTCCATGTGGATAAGCCGAGAAATGTCATCGGGATGAAAGTGTACAACAGGCTGCAAAGATACAGCCCATTCGGGAAACAATATTTTCAGAACAAGTGGATCGATGCGCAGGGACCGTATTCATCTGGCCTGATTCAGTATATCACGGAGCATTCCGGCGAATATGATCTGTTTGTGTTTGTGACGTATCTGTATTATCATACGGTACGGGGCATCCCGGCGGCTGCGGAGAAGGCCGTGCTAATCCCGACTGCGCACGATGAGCCGTATATTCGGTTTTCGATTTTCAGAGAGCTGTTTGCCATGCCGAAGGCGTTTGTTTATCTGACGCCGGAGGAAAAACAGTTCGTGGAAAAGCTTTTCGCGGTGTCGGACAGACCGAACTGCGTTGCAGGCTCCGGCGTGGAGCTTCCGGCAAAGATTGATAATCATGCTTACCGCAGTAAATACAGTATAGACGGAGAGTATCTGATCTATGTCGGGAGGATTGACAGCAGCAAGGGCTGTGACGAAATGTTCCGGATTTTTCAAAGCTACAAGAAATGCCATCCGTCGTCTTCCCTGAAGCTGGTTCTGATGGGCAGGGCGATGATGGAGCTACCGGAGCACCCGGATATCATCTATCAGGGGTTTGTTTCGGAGGAAGATAAATTTGGCGGAATCAGCGGAGCGTGTGCGCTGTGGCTTCCGTCAAAGTATGAGAGCCTGTCGATTGCCGTGCTTGAGGCAATGTCACTGGGCATTCCGGTGCTGGTCAACGGTCAGTGCGAGGTGCTGAAGGGCCATTGTGAGCGGAGCGGGGCGGGGATTGCGTATCTGCAGGAGCACGATGCAGCGGCAGGAATTGAATTATTGGAGGATGGCGGAAGCCGGGAACGGATGGGCGGACTGGCGAGAAGCTATGTGGAGGAAAATTATCAGTGGCAGGCGGTTATTGGAAGGATCCGCAGCGTGCTGGAACAGGTAATGAATTAGTTAGTTGTGAATGAAGGAAAGCAGGATACAATGAAGAAAATAGGATTTGTGACTCCGTGGTACGGAGCGAATATACCAGGCGGCGCAGAGACAGAGCTGCGCGGCCTGGCATCGCATCTTTTCGCGGCAGGAACGGAGCTTGAGATACTGACCACCTGCGTGCAGCAGTTCGCGAGCGACTGGAATGTCAATTATTATAAGCCGGGCAGGGATATCGTAGATGGTATTCCTGTGCGCAGGTTCCCGGTGAGAAAGCGCGATACGGCGGTGTTCGATGCGGTGAATGCGAAGCTGATCAAAAAGCTGCCGGTAACAGAGGACGAGGAGACTGTTTTCATGGAGGAGATGGTGAACAGCCCGGATCTGTATCAGTATATGCTGCAAAATCAGGACGACTATGCGCTGTTTGTCTATATTCCATATATGTTTGGCACCACTTATTACGGCGTAAAGCAGTGCCCGGAAAAATCTGTGCTGATTCCATGCTTCCACGATGAAGCCTATATTCATATGGATATCTTTAAGGAAGTGTTTGAGCAGGCGGCAGGAGTGGTATATCTGTCGCAGCCGGAGTGTGAGCTGGCGAACCGGGTATTTCGGTTCCGAAACGCGGAGCAGGCAGTCCTTGGAGCCGGTGTTGATACGCAGTTTGTTTCTGATGCGGACAGGTTCCGCAGGAAATACGGCATCTCTCAGCCATTCATTCTCTATGCGGGCCGGAAGGACGCGGGGAAAAACATTGATACGCTTATAAAGTATTTCCGGGAATACCGGAACAGGCATGCAGAATCAGAGCTCCTGCTCGTCATGATCGGCGGAGGCGAGGTGACAGTCCCGGAGGATATTCGGGATGCTGTCAGAGATCTCGGGTTTGTGGACCAGCAGGACAAGTTCGACGCTTATGCGGCGGCCGAGGTAATGTGCCAGCCGTCGAAAAACGAGAGCTTTTCGATTGTGATCATGGAGAGCTGGCTGGCTGGACGCCCGGTTCTTGTGCATGGCGGCTGTGCAGTGACGCGCGATTTTGTCAGACGCGCAAATGCGGGGCTGTACTTTGATAATTATTTTGAATTTGAGGGCTGTATTGATTACTTCCGGCAGCATCAGGAGACGGCCGGACAGATGGGACAGCTCGGGCGGGAGTTTGTGCTGCAGAATTTTGCGTGGGATGTAATCGTAAAGAAATATACGGATTTTTTTGGGAAAGTCATTCAAAAATAACAGAGGATCCATGCGGATATTTGCGTATTCATAATACCGAACGTGGATTGAAACAGAAAAACAGTCAGCATGGAACAGTATAAGGAGTTTTTCATATGGAACAGGGTATGGTAAAGATCGATATAGAAGAGATCATGCAGGAAATCAGGGACAATATAGAGAAGCGCGGATATTCAGACGAGATTCTGAGCTTTCAGGATGCATCCTCTGAGATAACCGGAGTAGATGATGACAGGGAGCCATTCCGCATGGCGGATCTGAACAATTACGTTTACGAGGCAAATTGTAATTGTGATGTACCGTACTATGCGCCGATCACAGAGAGCAGTGTGAAAAAGCTGATTAAGAAAGTCATGCGCAAGCTGATGTCCTTCCAGATCGTTCCGATGAGCGTGCAGCAGAATGCGTTTAATGTAGCGGTGGCGAGAAGCCTCGCATCCGTGCAGAGGTATATTATGGAAAACGGCGGGGAGAATAAGAACCGCATGAGCAAGAAGCAGGAAGAAAATTATTTCGAATATCAGGAGAAGCTGAGCGAGCAACTGGAGACGAAAATTCTCGTTCTGGAGAAGCGGATTGAAGAGCTGGAGGCGCAGCTTTCGGAGAAAGGAAAATAGGAGATGGCATCGAAACGGAAAGTCTGCTTTGTCGTCCAGCGCTACGGGCTGGAGGTAAACGGAGGCGCGGAGCTGCTGTGCCGCCAGCTTGCGGAGAAGATGCTGCCTCTGTATGATATTGAAGTGCTGACGACGAAAGCAGTTGACTATATGACCTGGCGGGATGAGTATACGGAATCGTATGAGACAGTCAATGGCGTAGGAGTACACCGGTTCTCAGTGGCTCATCCACGTGTGCAGGAGGAATTTGACGCGATAAACGGAAAATTCATGCAGGGCGTAATGGGCCGCTCTGAGGAAGCGAAATGGCTCGAGGAGCAGGGACCGTATGTGCCGGATCTGATTCAGTATATCCGGGAGCACAAGGAAGATTACGCGGTATTTGTATTTTTTACGTATCTGTATTATACTACGGTGATGGGCGTGCAGCAGGCAAAGGAAAAGGCAATTGTGATTTCTCATGCGCATGACGAGCCGTTCCTGCGGATGAAGCAGTTTGACCATGTATTTCTGGATCCGCAGGCGTTTTTCTTCAATACGGATGAGGAGCGCGCCCTGATCCGCAAACGATATCAAAATTATGATATACCGTGCAAGCTGGGAGGAGTCGGCGTTGAGATTCCGGAGAATGTCTCCGGTGAGCGGTTCCGCCAGAAGTATCATCTTGACAATTATATTATTTATGTCGGCAGAATCGATGAGGGAAAAAACTGCGGTGAGCTGTTTGAGTATTTTATCAGATATAAAAAATTGCATCCGGGCAGCCTGAAACTTGTGCTGATCGGGAAAGCAGTGATTGAGATTCCAAAGCATGAGGATATTATCAGTCTTGGCTTTGTGAGTGACGAGGATAAGTTCAACGGAATCGCAGGCTCACAGTTCCTTGTGCTGCCGTCCGTTTTTGAGAGCCTGTCGATGGTAGTGCTCGAAGCATTCAGTCTGGGGCGGCCGGTGCTGGTGAATGGCAAATGTGAGGTGCTGCGCGGACACTGTGAAAAGTGCGGCGGCGGATTCTATTACCGCGGTTTCGGAGCATTTGAATCAAAAATGCTTCAGCTCCTCAATTTTCCCGAACTGCAGGCAGAGATGGGAGAAAAAGGTCGCGCTTATGTGCAGTCAAATTTCCAGTGGAGTATCATTATCAAAAAGTTTGCTTCACTGATCGAGTATGTAGCTGCTAGAAACAGAAAATAAGGAGAAATCTATGAAAATCATACAGATGCTGCCGACACTTGCCTATGGAGATGCAATAGGAAATGACGTGCTGGCACTGGACGAAGCATTGAAGTCAGCCGGATACGATACAGAAATTTACGCAGAAAATATTGACAAACGTCTGCCTAAAAGATGTGCAAAATATACCAGTAAATACAGGGACAGCAGGGAGAATATTATTATTTTCCATCTGTCAATCGGAAGCAGTCTGGCAGAGCAGGTGCTTCAATATGAAGCAAAGGTAATTATTGTTTACCATAATGTGACGCCACCTGTTTTCTGGAAGAGCTTCAGCCATGAGGCTGAGAAGCTGTGTGAAGATGGAATCGCCTGTGTAAAGCGTATGTCAGGCAGACCAATGCTCTGTCTGGCCGATTCAAAGTTTAATAAAGAGGATTTGATCCGGTTGGGCTATACCTGCCCGATTGAAGTATTGCCGATTCTGATCGCCTTTGATGATTACGCGAAGAAGCCGGACGAAGAATTGATTCGGAAATATAAGAATGACGGTTATACGAATATTCTGTTTACCGGGCGCATTGCTCCGAATAAGAAGCAGGAGGATCTGATCGCCGCTTTCTATTATTACAAGAATTATATCAATCCAAAATCAAGATTGATTCTGGCAGGTTCGTTCCAGAAAAAGGATGTGTATTACAATAAGTTGAGAAACTATGCAGACCAGTTAGGTCTGGATGACGTGATCTTCACCGGACATATTCCGTTTGAACAGATTCTGGCATATTACCGCATCGCCGATGTCCTGCTGTGCCTGAGCGAGCATGAGGGCTTCTGCGTCCCACTGGTCGAGGCTATGTATTTTGGCGTGCCGATTATCGCATACGACAGTACCGCAGTTGGAGAGACCTTGGGAGGAAGTGGCCTGCTTTTGAGCGAGAAAGGGCCGAAGGTGGTTGCAGAGGCGGTTCATAAGGTTGCGACGGATGAGACGCTCAGGAATATTATTATCAGCAATGAGAAAATGCGGCTGAGGGATTTTGAAAATGAGAGGATTAAGGGACAGTTTATACGCATTTTGAAAAAATGTGTTGAAGAAATATAGATTACTGTTATAATGATGTAGTGCAAAGATATAAAAAAAGAGGAAGAAAATGAAATTATTTAAAGAGTTGTATGACTATCGTGAGATGATATTTAGTCTTGTGAAACGTGATCTGAATGGCAAGTATAAAGGCTCTGTTTTGGGCTTTTTTTGGACTTTTTTGAATCCACTTCTCCAATTAGCTGTTTATACAATGGTATTTAGTGTCATTATGAAAAGTAATATAGAGGATTTTTATTTATATTTATTTGTAGCTTTGGTGCCGTGGATTTTTTTTAGTACATCTGTTTCGGGTGGAGCGAGTTGCATATGGGCACAGCAGGACTTAGTAAAGAAGATATACTTTCCGCGTGAAGTTCTGCCAGTGTCGTTTGTTACAAGCCAGTTTGTAAACATGTTATTAAGTTTTTTAGTCGTATTAGTCGTTTTAGTACTTTCCGGAAAAGGCTTGAGCGGATATGCTTTGCTATTTTTGCCAGTAATTATGTTGATTGAGTATCTGTTGGCATTAGCTATGGCAATGATTACATCAGCATTGACAGTATATTTGAGAGATTTGGAATATCTTCTCGGAATTATTACGATGGCGTGGCAGTTTCTTACGCCAGTTATGTATTCTATGGACATGGTTCCAGAAAAATTAAGACCGATTTTTAATATTAATCCAATGACACCGGTAATTACTGCATACAGGGATATATTGTATTACAAAAAAGCGCCAGAAATGGAAACTTTATTGCATGCAGTAACATTGGGGTTAGCTTTGCTAGTTGCCGGAATTATTATTTTTTCAAGGCTGAAACGACATTTTGCGGAGGAAATGTAATGGAGAAAGGGAATGCTATAGAGGTTCGGCATGTGTCAAAGACTTTTAAAGTATACATGGACAAGGGGCATACGATCAAAGAAAAGGTACTTTCAAGCAAACGACGTAAATATGAAGAACGTGAGGTTTTGAAAGATATTAGTTTCTCTGTAAAGAAAGGTCAGGGCCTTGGACTGATTGGACACAATGGTTGCGGGAAGAGCACGATGCTTAAACTTTTGACAAGAATTATGTATCCAGATACAGGGTCAATCGAAATGTCAGGACGAGTTTCCAGCTTGATTGAGTTAGGAGCAGGTTTTCATCCTGATATGAGTGGGAGACAAAATGTTTATATTAATGCTTCAATTTTTGGCCTTACGAAAAAGGAAATAGATGAGCGTGTAGAAGATATTATTGCTTTTTCAGAGCTGGAAGCGTTTATTGACAATCCTGTAAGAACTTATTCTTCTGGAATGTATATGCGTTTAGCTTTTGCAGTTGCAATCAATGTTGATGCTGACATACTTTTGATAGATGAAATACTTGCTGTTGGAGATGCAGCTTTTCAGGCAAAATGCTTTAATAAGATTAAAACGATTAAAGCGTCAGGAACTACCGTAGTAATTGTATCGCATTCACTAGCACAGATTGAAGAAATTTGTGAGACATCTCTTTGGATACATGATGGTTTGGTGCGGGCTGTAGGAAATCCGGAAGATGTTCATGAACAATATGAAAAGTATGTTTTGGATAAAAGGATAGAAATAGCTGACCGCGAGTTAAGACGTGAGAATTTGAAAAAGACAGAGTTAGAACAAGAGGAGAAAGAGAATGTATCGGGCAAAGAAGAGGAATCTCCCCAAAATATAAAAATTATAGACACTAAAATGTATGATAAATATGGTAATGAGAGAGCAATGTTTAAAACGGATGATGAATGTACTGTGAAAATTTTTTATAAAGTATATCATCCACAAAAAGATATGTTTTTTGCTGTTGGAATTAATCGAATAGATGGTGTGCTTTTTTATTCTATGAAAATGAGAATAGATAAAAAGGCGGGTTTTGAGTTATTGGAAGATGGCGTAATTGAATTAGCAATTAAAGATTTAACTATGCTTCCTGATTTATATGTTATGGATGTAGCTATTGAGGATAAAAACGCACAGATAGTTGATTATGTGACAAATGCATATCGATTTGAAGTGGTTTCCGAGAAAAATGATGAAGGAATTTCTCGCTTAAAGCATACATGGAAAAAGGAGAGTTGAGATGGATTTTGGAGAAGGACGTTTGCCATATGCAGGAGTTAACGTGAATTATCTGAAAGATCGTATGAAAAAAGATGTAAAAAAGACTCCGGAGTATATAATTCAGAATTTCGAAAATGAAGAATTTTTGGATCAGTGTTTTTGGCGTTTTGTAGGGAAAATTCCGACAAAAGAGGATGCGAGAAGAAAAAAAATCCACAATTGGCTGAGCAGAGGAGTAGATAAAGAAGTAGTTGTAGCACGTTTTTTGGAACTAAAAACATCCGAATCAGATTGTATAATGAACAGTAATACCGAAGATTATTTTAGAATAAAGATGAAAAACTATAAGTGGGATTTCTCATTTTTGTTGACATATGATAATGAAGCGTTGGTGTTTGGATGTTATCGGGAAATTCTGGAAAGAGAACCCGATGAGGCTGGATATGTTGGATTTTGTGAGCAGTTGTACGATGGAGCGCCAAAAGAAGCAATTCTATTTATGATTGGAAGCTCTCCAGAGGCTGTTGCAAAGAAAAGAATAAAAAATCTGGATGAGTATAGGAAAATATATGAAAAATATAAAGAATGTCTGGAAACAGGAGAAGGTAGTAAAAAGAAGAAATTAAAGCAGATAGCACATATGCCTGGAAGTGTGGAATATTTGCAGAGAAGCTTATATCATAGTCATTTAAAGGATGATTTTCGCTATGAAGCATTGCTTCGTGAGATGCATATTTTATGTCAGCAGAATTATGTTATGCTGGATGCCATCGTGGCATTAAAGCAGGAAATTGAAAGATTGAAAGAGAATGATAAAAAATGAAAAAATTGATTATTATAGGAGCTGGTGGCCATGCAAGAAGTGTGATTGATATTTTCCAGCAAATGAAGGAATTCGAGATAGTTGGGTGTCTGGATCCTTGTTTTAAAGAGCGGAAGACAGTCGAGTATATGGAGGAGATTCCGATTATAGGTGATGATTCTTTTTTGGAATTATTAGATGCTACGAAAGTTGAATATGTCTTTGTTGCTGTGGGAAATAATCGTTTAAGAAAGAAGCTAATCGAAAAAGTACGGAATATAGGATCTTTGAAGTTAGCTACAGCGGTAAGTCCTAATGCGTATGTTTCTTCAAAAGCAAGGATAGGAGAAGGAACGTGTGTGATGGCAGGGGCTGTATTGAATGTAAATGCCAATGTTGGATCGGGAGTAATAATCAATACAAATTCGTCTGTAGATCACGATTGCATTATAGAGGATTATGTTCATGTTGCACCGGGAACCGCAATTTCAGGTAGTACAGTGGTACGAGAAGGTGCGCATATTGGTACTGGTTCTTCAGTGATTGATGGAATACAGGTAGGAACCTGGTCTTATGTAGGGGCAGGAGCAGTCGTAGTGAAAAATATACCAAGTTTTGTAATGGTATATGGTGTTCCGGCTAGAATAATTAAAGATATACAATAAATGAGAAGAAAGGAATATAATTATGAAAAAATTTATACCGGTAGCTGTACCACATTTTGCGGGGAATGAAAAAAAATATGTAGATGACTGCATAGACACAACATGGATTTCATCTGCAGGCAAGTATGTTGGGGAATTTGAAAAGAAGTACGCTGAATATATGGGAATGAAGACAGCAATTTCCTGTTGTAATGGAACTGTAGCGCTTCATGTGCCATTGATTGCTTTAGGAGTAAAGCCGGGGGATGAAGTAATAGTTCCCTCTTTTACTTACATTGCTACGGCAAATGCGGTACGATATTGTGGGGCTACACCAGTATTCGCTGATTCATTAGCAGATACGTGGAATATTGATCCGGAGGATATACGTCGGAAAATTACATCGAGGACGAAAGGGATTATACCGGTTCATCTTTATGGTAATCCTTGTAATATGGATGAAATTATGCAGATTGCGAAAGAATATGGATTATTTGTTCTTGAGGATGCAGCAGAGTGTCATGGAGCTACTTATCGGGGTAAAAAGGCAGGAACTTTTGGAGATGCTGCTACATTCAGCTTTTTCGGAAATAAAATAATCACCACCGGTGAGGGGGGAATGATTGTTACTGATGATGAAAAGCTTGCATCGCATATGCGCATTTTGAAGGGACAGGGCCAGGATCCAGATCGGAGATATTGGTTTATTGAAATGGGTTATAATTATCGAATGACCAATATTGAAGCTGCAATTGGTCTGGCCCAACTTGAGAATATTGATCTTCATATTTCGGATAGGAGAAAAGTGGCTTCCTGGTATATGGAAGAACTTAAGAATATGGATGATGTTTTGTCCATACAGAAGGTGACAGAAGGAGCCGAGAGTGTGTGGTGGATGTTTTCAATTATGTTGAAGGATAGAGTGAAAATTTCACGTGATAGTTTGATGGAGCGTTTGCGGGAAGATGGCATTGAAACAAGACCATTGTTTTATCCTATGCATCAGATGCCAGTATATTTTGATGAAAATGCAGCGTGTCCAGTGTGTGAGCGTTTGGCGGCGAATGGTATGAATTTGCCGACACATGCGTTAATGACACGTGAAGATGTAAAATATATTTGTGATCGTTTAAGATATCATATTGGATAGAGGAGTTATTAATGAAGATTATAATTGCAAGTACGATTGTCCCGTTCATTGAAGGTGGAGGAACTTTTATTGTGGATTGGCTGGCACAGAAGCTTAATGAATATGGACATCAGGCAGATGTAGTGAAGCTCCCGTTTGTGCATGATTACCGTACAGTTATGTCACAGATGTTGGGAATTCGGATGTATCATCTCGAGAATGAGTGTGATCGGTTAATTGCGATTCGAACGCCTTCGTATTTGCTAAAGCATCCGGATAAATACCTGTGGTTTATTCATCATTACCGCGAAATGTATGATTTATGGGGAACTCAATATGAGCAGTTCCCACGTAATAATGAGGTTGTAGCTATAAGGGAATATGTAAAAAGAGCGGATGATTTTGCTTTTAAAGAAGCAAAAAAAATTTATACTAATTCTCGAATCGTCTCAAACAGACTTAAAAAATATAATAATATTATTGCTGATCCGGTTTATCCGCCGGTGTTAAATCCGGATCAGTTTTATTGTGAAAGATATGGTGATTATATCTACTATTCAAGTCGGATATGTGGTCATAAGAGACAATGGTTAGCTGTAGAAGCTATGAAATATGTGAAATCAGATGTGAAACTTATAATAAGTGGAAAGTCAGAAACTGAGCAGGAGGCAAGACGTATTGGCACCATTATTTCAGAGAATAATTTGCAGAACAAAGTGACTGTAGTTGACTCTTGGGTTAGTGAGCAGGAGAAAGCGGATTATTATGCCAATTGTCTTGCGGCTATTTATATCCCATATGATGAGGATAGCTATGGATATCCGTCTTTGGAGGCACATCATAGCCAAAAAGCTGTTATATCCTGTACAGATAGTGGTGGAACGGATGAATTAATTGTCGATGGAAAAAATGGTTTCTTAGTTGAGCCTGATCCAAAACAGTTGGCTGTTATTTTTGATCATTTATATGAAAATAAGAAGATGGCTGAAAAAATGGGACAAAATGGTCTGGCAAGAATTCAGGAATTAAATATTACATGGGATAATGTAATTAGGAGGTTTACAGAGTGAAAATAGCAGTTGTCAACAATACGGTTCCGTTTCTTTATGGTGGCGCAGAATTTTTAGCGGATAGCCTTTGTGGAAAACTGAAGGAATATGGATTTCAGTCATGCGTCATTAAATTTCCTTTTTCGTGGGTTCCTAAGGAGGCAATTCTTGATAGTATAATGGCTGTCAGGCTAAATCAAATTTGTAACTGTGATATGGTTATTGCGCTTAAATTTCCTGCTTATTATATAGAGCATCCGAATAAGAAGCTGTGGCTGTTGCATCAATTTCGTCAGGCATATGATCTGCATGGTACAGAGTATGGTATGTTTAACGAAAATGATCAAAAGGATATGGCTATTCGTCAGGCAATTATTGATATGGATAATCGGTGTCTGGCTGGAATGGAAGGGAGAATTTTTACAAATTCTGGTGTCGTGAGTCAACGTTTATATAAATATAATGGAATATCTTCAGAAGTATTATATCCCCCGTTGATGGATGAGTCACTTTATTCGGTGGGTGATACTTATGGTGATTATATTTTTTATCCTAGCAGAGTCAATTATTCAAAGCGGCAGCATATGGCAGTCGAAGCGATGAAATATACTCGATCGCAGGTTAAGCTGGTTTTGGCGGGTAAGGGTGATTCACCAGATGATGAAAAATTAATTTTTCGAAAAATTGAAGAATTTGGTGTTCAGAATAAAGTGACATATTTGAATCGTTTTATTTCTGAACAGGAAAAGGTAGAGTTGTTTTGTGGTGCATTAGGAGGAATTTATATTCCATATGATGAGGATAGCTATGGATATGTGACGCTTGAGGGCTTTCATGCAGGGAAAGCAATGATTTCTTGTTTAGATGCTGGTGGAACGGATGTGGTGGTTAAAGATGGTATAACGGGATATATGACAGAGCCTACACCACAGGCACTAGCAGAAGCAATGGACAAAATGTATAATGATAGGAAAAAAACAATTGAAATGGGGAAAAACGGGTTGCCACTTTTGGAAAAATTGGGAATCACTTGGGATAATGTGATTAGGAGGCTGACAGAGTGAGAGTAGCATGGTTTACACCTTTTGGAATAAAAAGTGCAATAGGGAGATATAGTAAATTTGGCGCAGATGCATTAAGCAAATATGCAGAGGTAGATATCTTTACGTCAGATAAGGGTGAACTTCATAAAACAGAATGTCGGCTTGTTCAGTATAAAGTAGAAAATGTATGTGACCAGTTAGAGGACTACGATATTGTAGTCTATAATATGGGAGATAATTCGGCTTATCATAGCGATATATATGAGGTCATGCAAAAGTATCCAGGAGTTTTGATTAACCATGACATTTGCCTACACAATTTTATGCGTGGTTACTATTTGGTGCATAAGAATGATTCCATGGGTCTATTTAATTTGATGAGGGATATTTATGGATCAGAAACAGCGGATATGCTGATGGAAGCAGGGATGAATTCTGATGAATATGGTCAGCTTGATTTCAGAAAATATTCTTTATCAGAGCATATTGGCGATAATGCTATTGGTATGATTGTCCATTCACATTATCATGAAGATTATATAAAAAAGTATTATAGAGGAGATTTGGCTGTGATTGCTCTTCCAGATATGGATGATGGCTTAACTTCTTTAGATTCATCCATTTCTTTTAATGGATATACTGGAAAGAAAAAACATATTTTAACAGTTGGTAATGTGAATGAAAATAAGAGGATACATTCTATAATTAAAATTTTGGGGCAGAATCCAGAGCTTGCGGAGTATTATGATTATACAGTTATTGGTTCTCAAGGTAATAGGAATTACTGTAATTATTTGGAGAAACTAATACGTCAGTACAGACTCGAAAGAAGTGTAAAATTACTCGGTTTTGTTAATCATAAAGAACTTGCATATTATTATCAGGGGGCAGATTTGATTTCTAATTTACGTTTTCCTGCGTATGAGGGGGCATCTGGTTCAATTGTTGAGCAGATGAGTATTGGAAAGGTCTGTCTTGTTTGTGATACAGGAGTATACTCTGAGTTAGAGGATAGCACTGTAATAAAGGTGGATCCAGTTAATGAGGAAGCGTGTCTAAAAAATATTTTGTTTGATTTTATGAAAAATGCAGATCTAATTCGCAAAACGGGAGAAAATGCTAAAGAGTATGCGTTAGTACATTTTGAACGTGATTTGTATGCTAAAAAAGTTTATCAGTTTTTGAAACAAGTAATTTTTAAAAAGCCTATTATTGAGTTAGCTGATAAATGCGCAACGGAGTTTCTTAATATGCCCGGTATATATGAATGTAGTTTGCCAGAATATGTTTTGCAGGAAATGTACGATTTGTTTAATTAGTATATATGTTTTGGTTGACTGTTTTTGGAATATTTGACTACAGGTTTTATTCCAAATTGGTGTATAGAAATGTCACGTTTGATAATATTATACTAATTTGGAATAAGAACAATTGTATGAGTTAGGAGTATGAGGTCAGTCTGTTTTATGCAAAAGTTTTGTTGGATAGAATAGGATAAATAAAAATGGGAACAGAGATGAGGAATGATAGGGGAGAGTTAAGAAGTATTATTAGCATACTTGATGTGGTTTCAATGATTATGATACTTTTGTATCACAGTATTCATTGGTTTTTTTCTGCGGCAAGTTATGAAAGCGTATTTATGATGAGGCTTAGCGGGTATTTAGTTAATTATGGAATGGCAACATTTACTTTTTCTTCAGGCTTTAAACTGGTTTATAATCATATCAGAGATTTTAAGGTAAGGGAGTTTTATAAAGTTTATTTAGTTAAGAGAGCTAAATATTTGTATGGTATTTATCTTTTTTATCCTATTGTGTGTATTATTTTCTACAGAGTAGTTCAGAGAATGGGACTGCAGGAGGTTACACAAAATTATTTGGCTCCTGGTGATTTGGGGAAAATCGGGTTGCCTGAGTGGATTCATTTCTTTTTTGGTGCAGCACCTCCAGTGGCAGGTCATGTATGGTTTTTGTTTGTTTTACTGTTAATTACAATTATAGTAATGTGTATGTTAGCTTTAGTTGGTGTTGGTAGTTTATATATTCTATTCGCGGTGATTTTTACTATATTTTTGATATATCCGCATGTATTGGAAAACATTTCGAATTATTCAGAAATACCATACTATGTATTTATTTATATGACTTTTTATTTGATGGGTTGTATATTGGCACATATATATACTATGAAGCAGGAAAAGATATTTGATATAGCTGTTATTGGCTTGGCTAGTGTATTTGTAATTATTTTTGTATTAGATTCTTTACAGTATAAAGGAAGAATAGTATTGGCAGGTCGTCTAATGTGCTTACTGTTTAAAGATAATACATTTTTGAGAAGCGGAGTTTTTTTCCCGCCATTTTTGTTTGCTTCTTTGTATCCAATGAGACATACAAAAGTTCTTGATGTGTTTGGTAAACTTAAGAAAGATACGCTTTGGATATATTTATGGCAGTATCCGTTTTGCATCCCTTTTTTTACGAAGATTATATTAGATATTCATCTGGACGAAGTAGTAAAAGGGTATGTTCCTGGATTGGTAACAATGTTAACGATAGTATCGTGTGTGGTGATGCGAGGTTGCATTTGCAAAATTATAGTAAGAAAGAAAAGTCTATAAATTTGGTAGAAAGATTCTAGGTTTGAAGTATTTTAACAAAAACAGATAAATAGTGCATAATGACCTCTTGTAGAGTAGAAAATTTGACAGAGCCAACAGGAATCTTACGAACGAGAGGAGCAAGGCAAAAAATATAGATAAGTAGTTGCTGAGGGTAAAGGTCTATGTTAATCTAAGTATAACAGTCTTTGATTATGATTGGCTGTGTGTTTGGGAGGGTGTCCGAGTCATGACAGAGAAAATGGTTAGAAGAACGTATATATTATGCATCATCTGTATTTTATCACTTTATTTTGCGGCGGGTGTGTTTTATATACAGAGACATAAGATTTATTTTGGAGAGGCGGATTCTTATATGATGCCTGCAATTTCTCTCCTGAATCATGGAACCATGGTTATTACTGAAGAAGATATGGCTCAGGCTGAGACGGATTATCCGGAGTTTTATCCTTGGATTCGACAACGTTTTGATGATGGCTGGATGGTGGAAACTGTGGACGGGGGGCGAAATCCGTACTATTTTTGTACGTATTCTGTTGCATGTATTCCACTGAAGTTGATTTTCAAAGCAATAGGATATCCACAGGTGCTTGCCTTTCCGTTTACAAACTTATTTTTGCTGATCTGTAGCAGCGTGTTAATCTGCAGTCGTTTAAGGACGACACGGGTGCGCAGGCTGGTTTTGATGATGTTTTTGTTAGTGAATCCAGTGTTCTGCTATATTCCATGGCAGAGCGCAGAGGTATTTATTTTTTGCATGGTTAGCCTGTCAATCATGCATCATGTCAACGGGGAATATAATAGGTCAGCATTTCTGCTGTCTTTGGCAGGTACACTTAATGTGACTGTGATGGTATATGGCTTTATATTAATTGTGGATTATTTTGCAGGGTTGTTTGCAAAATATAGAGTAAAGCGTGTTATGTCAATTATCAGGAATGATATTCCAGGCATTATAAAGTTTGGGTGCTGTTTCTTAATCGTGTTTGCACCGTTTATTCATAATATGTTATATATTGGAGAGGCGAACAGAACGTTTCATATGTTTCAGACGGCGGAGATTTGGGGAAGATTTAAGGCGTATCTTTTTGACCTGAATCTAGGTATATTCCCGTATTACCCTCTTTTGCTGCCGGGGGGAGTGATTGCTGTAGTAGCTGCCGTGAAACTGCGGAAGGTTAAGTGCATTCTTTTGACAGTGGCTTTGTTTGGAATTGTTGTGGCGTATTCCTTTGCTATTCATATAAATTGTGGTATGGAGGGTATATCTAGATATGGTTCTTGGACTACCCCTTTCCTTATTTTTATTTGTGCATTATATTATCCATGGAAAGCTGGAAGGGTGAATGTATTGTGGAAAAGTATATCTGGCACAGCGATTTTTGCCTCTTTGGTAATTGTTGCAGTGCTGGTAAATGCTTCGGAGTATCGGAGTTGTTTTGAAATGTCAAAGCAGGCTCAAATAGTGCTTGAATATGCGCCGCAGTTATATAATCCTCTGTTCTCGACGTTTACATTTAGAGCAACTGGTGCGGAAGAAAGCTATGCGTATATGTCAGTGCTCCCTGTTATTTATCGAAATGATGAGGCGGAAGTCAGAAAGATTCTTATGTCGGCTAACGAAATCCCTTTCTTGAAGAGTATAGTGTATGGTGACGAGAAGAGTTTGAATTATTTGGATAAGAAACTATCAGAGCATGAGGAAGATGAAAAAGTTTTCTATATTAATGTGCCCCATCAATATACATTATTTGCTAAATACTATGAAGATGAGCGTGGTTTTCAGGAGGAAGAAATAGTTCTCTGTGAGGAGGTTAGCCATCGCGATGATTTGGTAGGTGTGTTGCAGCGGGTGATAGAGCCTGAGCCAGATGCGTATTATCGGGTTGAAGTGGAATATGAAGGTGAGCTTTATTCTAAACAGTTTCACTGTGACTTTTATGGGGGTGCATCGTATGATCGTTGGGAACAGGAGACTGTTTTGAAACCTTATGATACTGAGAAAAAGCTCGCAAGTTGCGTTCTTTATTCGGGCGATACTGAGTTAGCAGAGGGGGATATCTATTTCCGCATCATCAATGTAACTGGGGACACGAGTTCGGATTTTGAAGTTCGTAAAATAATACTTACAAAGTTGAAAAAGTAGGAGAATAAAAAGTTATCTGATTATTTTCCAAAACATTGAGTCCTTGTTATATTAATTTTAAATATATAAAATATAAATGTTTTTGGAGGATTAGGTATGTTACAAAGAGTATCTGACTATATTGCTCATGCATTACTTGAGAATGGGATTTCGCAGGTATTTACAGTTGTTGGTGGTGGTGCAATGTATTTAAATGATTCCTTTGGACATTGTCTTTCATTGGATGTTACTTATAATCATCATGAGCAAGCCTGCGCAATCGCTGCTGAGGGTTATGCTCGCGTTAATAATCAAATGGCTGCAGTGTGCGTTACGACAGGTCCAGGTGCTACGAATGCTATTACAGGTGTAGCAGGTGCATGGATGGACTCAATTCCAATGCTGATAATCTCTGGGCAGGCCAGGTATGCTACAACCGTATATGCTTCTGGTCTAAAACTTAGGACTCGCGGTATTCAAGAGTTTGACATTATTGGATCTGTTAGCAATATGACAAAGTATTGCGAATTGGTAAACGATCCTTCCAGAGTTAAGTACTGTCTGGAAAAGGCAATATATCTAGCAAAGGAAGGAAGACCTGGTCCATGTTGGTTAGATATTCCTTTAGATGTACAAGGTGCGATTATTGATCCGGATTCTTTGCATGGTTACCAACCTATGGAAATAAAAAGTTATGATGTTCCGGCGGAGACCGTTAATGCAATTGTATGTGCCTTAATGAAAGCTTCAAAACCGTTGATATTTGCAGGAAATGGTATTCGATTGTCCGGGGCTCATGAAAAATTTGTTGAGCTTGTTGAGTATAGCGGAATACCAGTTATTAGTGGGATGGGAAGCGTAGATGCGTTGGAAAGCGATCATCCATGCTATGTTGGCAGAGAGGGTACTACTGGTACTAGAGCAGGAAATTTTGCGGTGCAAAACTGTGATTTTTTGTTGTCTATCGGAAGTCGACAAAGTTTTTTGCAAACAGGGTTTGATGTAAATAATTGGGCACCTAAAGCTTTTAAGGTTATTAATGATATTGATTGCGAAGAGTTGAAACGGAAAGATTTAAACCCTGATATTGTTGTTTGGGGTGATGCATGTTCCTTGATTAACCAGCTATATAATTTGCTCGTGATGAAAGCTATGCCAGACTGGTCTTCATGGAAAAAACGATGTGCTTTTTGGAAGAGCCAATATCCGGTAGTAACAGAAAAGCATTATCAAAATAAATCAATTAGTATTTATGCATTTTATAAAGAAATGACTAAACAATTATCGGCGAATGAAGATATCGTTGTGGGTGTTGGCACTTCTCGCGTAGCGGGGAGTCAGGCGGCCATTATTAAGAAGGGGCAACGGTTTTATGCAAATCCTACGATGGCGGCAATGGGATATGACTTGCCAGCAGCAATAGGAGTGTGCATTGCAAAGAAAAAGGCAAGAATTGCGCTTGTAACAGGCGAAGGTAGCATACAGATGAATATCCAGGAGTTGCAAACCATTGTTCACAATAAATTGCCAATTGCAATATATATTATGAATAATCAAGGATATCACTCAATTCGCATGACACAGAATAATTTTTTCAATCCGCCTTTAGTAGGTGTAGGTGATGAAAGCGGTGATTTAAGTTTCCCTAATTTGTGTAACTTAGCATATGCATATGGAATCCCGTATTATAGGGTAGATAATACTAGTGAACTGATAGCGGAAATGAAAAAAATTCAAGAAGTACATGCACCTTTTATTTGTGAAGTGATTTTATCTGTAGATCAAACCACAGAGCCAAAGGTATCTAGCCAACGATTAGAAGATGGGACTATGATTTCTGCATCATTAGAAAATATGGCTCCTTTTCTTTCACAGGAAGAACTTTCTCGAAACATGAAAGGATAAGATATAATAATGAAAATTGTAGTTACTGGGGCTACGAGTATGATAGGCGCAGAACTGATTAGAATTGCAGTTTGTGATTCAGATGTTGAAACAGTGTATGCAGTGATTCGACCAAACTGTAATCGTTTGAATCGGTTACCTAATAATGCAAAGATTAAGTTGATAGTTTGTGACACTAATCAATACGAGGCT
>Ga0129308_1001477_pt1 | contig 24338 bp, 19 predicted proteins | sample L827metagenome_FD_94440 | JGI IMG/M metagenome (GOLD analysis project Ga0129308, IMG submission 94440) | Ring-tailed lemur group fecal microbial communities from Wisconsin, USA - L827 metagenome | ecosystem: Host-associated > Mammals > Digestive system > Large intestine > Fecal | place: USA... | reverse complement strand
GAATTGAAGACCGCCTTGTGCGAAACCGTAGAGAAACTAGGTAACGAGCCGGATGTTATCTCCGCTTTCCACCAGCTTCAGAAACTACACCAGCAATGGCGTGAGATCGGGCCGGTGGCGAAAGAGTTGCGTGAGGATTTATGGGCTCGCTTCAAAGCTGCCTCAACCGTGATCAATAAGCGTCACCAAGAGCACTTCGAGAAATTGAAAGCGAAAGAGCAGGAGAATCTGGATGCGAAGACCGTGATTTGCGAACAAATCGAGGCGATTGATTTCAGCGCGTTGAAATCGTTTAAGGATTGGGAAGAAAAGAATAAGGAGGTAATCGGCTTGCAAGAGAAATGGAAGACGATTGGTTTCGCTCCGAAAAAATATAATGTAAAGATATTCGAACGTTTCCGTGCCGCTTGCGATGTCTACTTCGAGAAGAAAAGCGAGTTCTACAAGGCGATCAAGAGCGATATGGAGAAAAACCTCGACGCTAAACGTGCGTTATGCGAGAAAGCCGAGGCCTTGAAGGATAGTACGGACTGGAAGGATACGACGGATAAGATGATCGCTTTGCAGAAAGAATGGAAGACGATCGGACCGGTAGCCCGTAAGCATTCCGACGCTGTCTGGAAACGTTTTATCTCGGCTTGTGATTATTTCTTCGAGCAAAAGAATAAGAACGTTGTTTCCCAAAAGAGCATAGAGCAGACCAACTTGGCCGCTAAGAAAGAGCTGATCGCTAAGATCAAGGGCATGGACGAGAGCCTTGGACATGATGAGGCTATCGCGACCTTGAAGTCTTATATGGCGGAATGGAACACGATCGGTTTCGTACCGTTCAAGGAGAAAGATAAGATCTACAAGGAATATCACGAGGCGGTTGACCAACAATTCGATCGCTTGAAGGTAGACCAGAACGATCGCAAGATGCAGTCGTTCCGCAACAACCTAAACGAGATGACCAGCGGCGAAAGAGGTAAAGGCCGTTTGTTCAGCGAACGTGATAAGTTGATGCGTATGTACGAGCGCATGAAGAACGAGCTTCAGACTTACGAAAACAACATCGGCTTCCTAAGCATTTCCTCCAAGGGCGGCGGCGGTTTACTGAAAGAAATGGAACGCAAGATCGAAAAGCTGAAAGAGGATATGGCTTTAACGGTCAAGAAGATCGATGCCATCGACGAGAATCTGGAATAACAATCTCATAAACCCGAGCAAAGCCGTCCTTTAAAAAGACGGCTTTGTTGTTTTTACGCTTTTATGTCACGGATACATTATTTCAATCCCGGCCACGAGACGGCCGTACTTTTAGGGACACAGAACTACACGGCACCGACAAACGTCCGTAAAATGCAAAAAGACTTGGCGCTGCTGCCGGTTTGGTATGCGGAAGAGGATGATTTTGTCTATCTGGAAGATAGTAAGGCAACCCCTCCGTTTTTCGCCCATTTGCCCAAAGACCTACACCCAGCTCCTATACCCGTAACAAAAGCGATGCTGGCGAAAAACGCTCCCTACCTCTCTCCTATGGACGCCGCCCCGTGGGGACTTTCCCCGCATAGTCTTCATTTATTCGAGCAGTTGAGGGACAAGGCAAAAGTCCGGCTCTCGGTCCCAACTTGGAAAGAAGATTATTTTCGCCTTACCGGTAGGCAAACGGCGGCGGAATGTCTGGAAAAGATACAGGCCCTCCTACCTGATCTCCCTATTCCGGTAGCGCCTCGTTTCTGCGCGAAAATCCGGGAGGTGGAGAGATACATGATCTTATGCAACGCTCCCTTCGTATTAAAAACACCCTATTCCTCTTCCGGACGGGGATTGTTATGGGTAGAGAAACGAAAACCGGATACGAAGACAAAAAACTGGATAGAGGGCGCATTCAACAAACAAGGAATGATCAGCATCGAAAGCGGATTAGACAAAGTACAGGATTTCGCCATGGAATTTTATTCCGACGGGCAAGGTACTGTCCGTTACGAGGGATTATCCGTTTTCAATACCGAGGAGCGAGGCTCCTATACAGGCAACATCCTAGAGGAACAATCCACCATGCTCTCCCGCATCACCCGATTCACGGGCGAAGAAACCTATTCCCGCATCCAAGAGGCGGTACGCACTGTATTACAAGAAGTGTACGGATCTACTTACGCGGGCTGTATAGGTGTGGACATGCTGGTCTATAGACAAAAGGACGGATCTTTCGCTATTCATCCCTGCATTGAGATCAATATGCGGTACACGATGGGAATGGTCGCTTTACGTCTATTCCAGCATTATGTAGCGCCTAGGGCTGTTGGCGATTACCGGGTTTCTTACGAGAAGGAAGCCGGAGAAGCTCTCGAGAAACACCGCCTCATGTCTGAGACTTATCCACTTCGCCTTGCGAATGGAAGAATTCAAGAAGGCTACCTCTCATTATGCCCCGTCACGAAAGACACACATTATCGAGCCTATTTATTGCTCATGTAACAGATTATTCATTACATTTGTAAAAATCTTTAGACCCTAGTAATACCATTAATAAATTTATCATTATGAAAAGATTATCAATCTTGGCCGTATTCATGCTGATCAGCGTGATCACGTTCGCCCAACAAGCCCTTTGGGGTAGTCAGAACATCATCTCTCCGGAGATTCATCCGGATAACACCGTAACCTTCCGGTTCATGGCGCCCAAAGCGATCAAGGTGCAGGTAACAGGAGATTTCCTTCCCACACAGAAGATGGAGACCCAGTTCGGTTTAGTGGATGTACCCGGTACCGTTGATTTAAAGGAAGGTAAAGAAGGCGTTTGGGAATATACCACACCGGAACCTCTTCCCTCCGAATTATATAGCTATTCCTTTATTGTCGATGGATTAAAGACTACAGATCCTAATAATGTCTATCTGAACCGTGACGTGGCATCCGTTACGAATATCTTTATCATCAAGGGTGGACAGGGCGATTTATACAGCGTTAATGATGTTCCTCACGGAACGGTCGCTCGCCGTTGGTATGAGAGCCCGACATTGGGAAAGACCCGCCGTATTACCGTTTATACGCCGGCTGGCTATGAGACAAGTGGCAAAAAATATCCGGTATTCTACCTCTTACATGGCATGGGTGGCGACGAGGAAGCTTGGATCGCCTTAGGACGTACGGCCCAGATCATTGATAACCTAATCGCCCAAGGCAAGGCTAAACCGATGATCGTGGTTATGACAAACGGAAACGCGGATCAAGAGGCCGCTCCGGGAGAATCCAGCCTAGGTTTAGTTAAGCCGAATATGCAACTACCTAAAACCATGGAGGGTAGCATGGAAAGCAGCTTCCCGGATGTCATTAAGTTTATCGAGAGCAATTACCGTGTGGAAAAAAAGAAATCTAGCCGTGCGATAGCCGGACTTTCCATGGGCGGTTTCCATTCTTTGCATATATCTAAGCAATATCCAGATATGTTCGATTACGTGGGATTATTCTCTGCCGCTATCCTCCCCCGTGAAGGCTCCGAATCTCCCATCTACCAGAATATGGATGAGAAGCTGAAAGTACAATTCGGCAAGCACCCGAAATTATACTGGATCGCTATCGGCAAGACCGACTTCCTCTACAAGAACAACGTAGACTATCGCAAGAAACTAGACGATAACGGCTACAAATACGAATACTACGAGAGCGACGGCGGCCATATCTGGAAAAACTGGCGCATCTACCTCACAAAATTCGCCCCAATGTTATTCAAATAACAAAATACCCAGTTGTAGAGACGCGGCATGTGCTGCGTCTCTATGACCTAGCTACAGTCATGTAATTACAACGTATTCTTAAGGATACGCTTAAATACAACATTTCTGAGATTACGGGTGATCGGGATTTGATAGGATTCGATACGTAATCTATTCCCTTCTACCAGATCGACACGATCCGCATTAATTATATACGATTTATGCGTTTGGAGAAATTGATCATCGGGTAGGGATTCCCCGATCCGCATCAAGGTTGAATGGGTCAATACTCTACCGGAAGTAGTATAGATGCTAACATAATTTTCCAACGCCTCTACAAATAAGATATCTCTCAAGTAGATCTTACGCATTTGCTTCTCGCTTTTCACGAAGAACGAGGCATCCGCATCCGGCATATTCTCCCGAACCAAGAGGTCGTGTACCTTATTCACGCCTTTTAAGGATACAATAAAGATAATCGGCGGCGTAAATTTACCAGACCGATGCCTTTGCGTTGCCGTTCATCCACTGATTTACGTAAAGCCTCATCTTCCTCCGAAAGCTCGGGGATGGAGTTTCGTATAAACAAACTGATCCGGTTATTTTTCCATTTCATGATAATATCCAATTGATAATCGCCACCTACGTATTTAAAGGCGTTCTCTACCAACGGAAGGAAGAGCAACGGATAAATCTCCAGTTCATTCAATTCGGATGGAAACTCTACACGCAACCGCAGGCGTTCACTCATACGAAGCTTACGCAAAGCTATATAAGTTTTCAAATAATCAATTTCTTGCAGGATACTGACCTTCTGATTGCCGCCATACAGTTGGTAACGCAAGAGTTCGGATATCATCTCTAACGTGCGACGAGGCGCCTTGTTACTTTCATCAATCTGGAAATAAACGGTATTGAGCGCATTAAACAAGAAGTGAGGATGATATTGGGATTTCAAGAACTTCAATTCCGTCTGTAATTGATCATTCTTGATCTTTTCCAGTTGGATACGCTGCTCGGCGTAATCTTTATCCAATACTTGAGCTCGCTGAACATTATAGACCATAAACGCAAACAAGCTCCCTATCACGTTCGCGATTATTATAGCGTCCATATGGAAAGTATCACCGGTAAATATACGGGTAATTGCCAACGTAGCATTCACTCCCAATATAATCAATAAGAAAGGCATTCCATACGATCTCCAAACAAATTTCCACCTATTCGGTTCTTTCGCTCTTCGGCTCTTCTCGATTTGGCGTTTGAAATAAATAAAAAACAAATAAGAGACAAATGCAAGGATCACGATCTCTAGGATACTATTCCCCAAGGACTGTGTCCAGTAGTGTCCTTCTTTCGTATAATCCGTTACCCAGCGGATACAAGAATACAAAGAGACACCAAAAATCAAGGCATATATCCACTTATATATCTTTTTCATAAACCATTTGTCTAGAGGTTTCACAAATTTATTCTTTTACTTTCATCTACGCTATGCTTCCGGTGAGATTCTTTCACCTCCAAACCACGATTTATACGATAGGTCAAAGAAATACCGACTACCGTCCGGTTCATCCGTTCTTTTATAAAGGCATGTTGGGTAGGAGTCGATACCAGTTATAGATCAAGGATACACTGACGTTTACGTTCCAAAACGAGGTTAACGATAATTGAGAGGCACCGGATTGAGGTCCTACGCAGATATGGGAAGAGAAATTTTCCGGTGAGATATAAACGGCATAGTCCCCCTTTTACAATGATAGCAAAAAACTCCTTTTCCTATCTTTTTAATTTATATAAGATAAATTCTATAACATACACTATCAACGGTAGTTGCGAAATAAATAGAGCGGGATAGCTTTAAGTGTGGTTCTTAAAGCGAAAATGACGGTTTTCGATACACATTTGGTGGAAAAAGGCTACACGTACGGTCGCATTAGGCAACACCAGTAGTGCCGTTGGGTATCGTAAGTAGTCAAGAATCGGGTTATGACTACCTATGATTGGGCATTCTTACCTCCTTATAGCCCTATTGTAACACCTGTTTTCTCTCCTTTTGTCCCATTTCATCTGAATTATGATGAATTATTTTCGCTAGAATGTATGGCACTTTTTCATCACTTATCTATCAGACAAGCAATTGCTGTTTTTCTCTTTCAAAATTGAGCGCAAGATGTACCTTTGCCCGAGAAAGCCGATTCTCCGGGACTTCCGATAACAAATTGTCAATTCTAACAAATTGTCATATCCTTCGATCATCTTCTTCGAAAACGATACCGGTACACACGCTGATTTATTTTAAGACTTGGGATGATCCACTCGGCCCGCAAATAAAATAGCGCCCGTACTGTTCTCCTTTAAGACATAGCCGAAGGGATGATCAAAACGAAGCTCTTTCAAGGTGGTAGCGGGAGGAAGCGCACTTGTATCCATATCTACTATCGTAACAGCGGCGGCTTCCGTGCCGGACTCATCGACCTTAATAAAGGTATTTTGTTTTATCAAGCCTATAAATAAAGGCTGTTCGGTTGATATATTCGTGAAGTCTGCCTCCGACTTTTTAAAGGCATCCTTGACTCCCAATGCCCTCATCACATCTGTTAAATCCATACTTGATTCCATCGTAAAGCGAGGCAAATAGAGGTCGAACGAATAAGAACTCAGGTTACTCATCCACTGGTTCCAACGATCCGCATCCAAGTCCGCGATCAACTCATCCAGAGAGGTTTTCTTCTTATCGGACGGCATGAAAAGAACCAGACTAAACGCTCCGTTTCCATAAGGTAGTTCCACGACAGATACCTGCTCATCACCATAATAATAATTTGTCGCTTGTTGTTTCATGGTAGGGACTTTGACCTCTGATCCGTCCTTTAGATAGAACGGCTTGTCCTTTGTATCTCCCTTATCGAACTCCATTTTCCACACTCCCTTGAAATAAATGGCGTTGATCAGACATGCCAATGTATTGGGACTGATTGTCTCCAGCATCTTAGGGATCAAGTCATTCGTTTTATTGGCGCACCAATGGTTGATCTTGTCCACCGTCTCTATATTGAACGGCTCGTTATAAACCTCGGCATTATAATATGTCTGATTGGTCTTTACAAAAGGTTTCAGCACTTGGAAATCATCCTTGATCCACATACTATTCGCATTCATGAAAATAGTACGACCATCCAACTTGGGAAGCTCCGTCTGCATCATTTGGGCATAAGCGTTTATCTCCTCGTTGGTTAAGCCCTCATAACCTAAGGCTTCTTGTAGCTCTGTATACGTATTACCATTCGCCCCATTCAATACCATACCCAAACAAAGGGAGACGCTTAAAGGAGAGATGCAGAAATTCGACTCCTCCTTGCTGGCCATTTCCTTATAAAAATTAAAAGCGAACTTCTGCCCTCTAGCGTTTACCTCTAGGGATCTAGTATCCAAAGGAATATCATATCGCTCGGTATCTGTTCCGAAAGGTTCTCCGGAAGAATCATTGTCGCAACCCGTCAACGCAAACAAAGGTATGCAGAGACAGAGCGACAGGAATAGGTAATTGTTGGTCTTCATAACTTGATATTTTTAATGTCCTTATATCTAATTGATGAATAGGTCTCCGTAAAAGTTGCATCCTGCCTATATATTTCACGACTGTGCCCTAACGAATGGAAATGTAGGGATATAATAAAAGCCGTATCACTGCGGATCAGTTATACGGCTAAACCAGAGTAAGCTATGACGGGAGATGATCAGCGATTATGCTTGATCAAGTTCATGAACTCCTCGCGCGTCTTAGCTTGTTGGAAAAAGCCTGTGAAATCAGAGGTAGTCGTCAAGGAATTTTGTTTCTCCACGCCACGCATCTGCATACACATATGCTGCGCCTCGATCACGACCATCACGCCCAACGGGTCCAAGGTCCTCTGGATGCAATCCTTGATCTGCATCGTCATACGCTCCTGTATCTGGAGGCGGCGGGCGAAGATATCCACTACCCTAGGGATCTTGCTTAAACCCGTAATATATTTCTTGGGGATATAAGCCACGTGGGCCTTGCCAAAGAAAGGCAACATATGATGCTCACAAAGGGAGAAGAAATCGATATCTTTCACGATAACCATCTGTTTGTAATCCTCTTCCTGAAACATGGCGGAACGGAGCACCGCCTCCGGATCCTCATGGTATCCCTTGGTTAAAAACTGCATCGCTTTCGCTACACGTTCCGGCGTTTTAAGCAGACCCTCACGCTCCACGTCCTCACCCAGCAAACCCAATACTTCCTTATAATGGCCGGCCAAAGCTTCCCGGGCACGTAGCGTCTCTTCGTTTACTTCTGACATCATCTTTAATTTAGGGGAATTTTTATCTCTTCTCGTACGATATACATTTCCTTTCCGTATTTCGGGAAAGCGCCCATCAACAGGCGCATCATATGATAAGCCTCCTCATGCGAGCGGAAATCCCCTACACGCAATTTCCAGAACGGGGCGTTGTAAGTGACATAGGTCGGGACCTCGGGAAAAAGCTCCTTGATCTCCTTCTCCTTACGAAAAGCCTCGTCTTTCGAGACCCGTTGGTTGTTACCGGAAAATACCTGCGTACGATACCCTTGTACCTTCAAGAAGGTAAGGCTATCGGTCGTCTCCACGTTCGCTCCACGCATACGCTCGCCCACCATCTCGCCAATAGCGGCGGATTGATTGATAACGACCTCGCCTTTTCCCAAACCGGATCTCCGCAATGCGTCGAATATGGTCGAACGCTCACCTTCCAACGCCGTCTGAGCGAATAAAGATGAAGTACCGGCCATCAAAAAGGCAAATAGCAATAAGATACAAGGAATTCTTTTCATCGATATACTATTAAAAGGGTATCTTTTCCCTTTGGAGAGGGGAAAGATACCTTCTTATTATGAATTAATTAAAAAGCCTCGATAATCGGCATGAATTTGTCAACGGCCAAAGAAGCGCCACCGATCAAACCACCGTCTACGTTCGGTTTAGCGAACAATTCCTTCGCGTTACCGGCGTTGCAGCTACCACCGTAAAGGATCGTGCAGTTATCAGCTACCTCATTGCCATATTTAGCGGCCAAAGTAGCGCGGATGTGAGCGTGGATCTCCTCAGCTTGCTCAGCGGAAGCAGTCTTACCCGTGCCGATAGCCCATACCGGCTCGTAAGCCAAGATGATCTTACCGAAATCCTCAGCGGAAAGGTCGAACAAAGAACCAGCGATCTGAGCGTCTACTACCTCGAAGTGCTTACCGGCTTCTCTCTCTTCCAAAACCTCACCGATGCAGAAGATCGGAGTCAAACCGTTAGCCAAAGCCAACTCAACCTTCGTCTTCAAGATTTCCGGAGTCTCATGATAATAAGCACGTCTCTCAGAGTGGCCTAAGATCACATATTTCGCGCCAGTAGAAGCTACCATAGCGGCAGAAACCTCACCTGTATAAGCACCTTTTTCCTTGTCAGCGCAGTTCTCAGCGGCAACACCGATCTTGTTTGTATCGATAGCGGCAGCAACGCTTGCCAAGTGAGTGAACGGAGTACCGATGATCACATCGCAATTCGGAGTCTTACCCTTCAAAGCCTCGTCCAAACCTTTAGCCAAAGCAAGACCTTCAGCAAGAGTAGTGTTCATTTTCCAGTTTCCAGCGACAATATTCTTTCTCATAACTTAATAATTTAAATATGTAATACAAATAAATCTCTATTCAGATTCTTTTCCTTTCCGGCGACGGCGATTGCGCAAGGCATCGTATCCCCAAACCAGCAACAAAGGTACGGTAAAACTTAATAGGTTGGTTATTAGCCGGGCATCTTCTTTCGCTTTCCAGTCGGTATTTCCTTCCAGATAGCCGTTTACGATCGTTTTCAGGTCTTCTTCCTGTGGAATATCGTTGTAATGCCACTTCATCAAGATCGTACCTTTCTTCAGCAAGACCAATCCCGGATTGGAGCGGATGATCGTTTTCAAAAGGACATCATCGGCCATAAGAAACGGATACTCGGCACCGGTATTATCACTCCATGTAGCGATAGCCTCGGCGGAAGAACCCGTCACGCAATAAAAGCCCAAACCGTTCTCCAAGGCGTAATCGTATACATTGTTGATCTCGTCGATACGCTCATCATCCGCATTCTCTAGACGGGGGGCGATCAAAAGAAAGAGACCTTTCGGGTCGTTCAGCAACTCATCAGTCACGTCTGCGTCATTCTCATTATAAATATGAAATGTGGTAACGGGGGGAACGTATCCTTGTTTGATCAGCTTGGTCTTTGAATCCACGAAAGTCCACGTGCTATCATCGGCCGGGGCGTTCTCCAAAGAAAATTCTTTCTGTACGCCATCCCTCTCGTAAATAAAAGAATACGCATATTCATCCTCGGGCGCACCTTCCGGTATCGACATCAAGGCAGGGATATTCGCACCCAACTTATAGGGACGGAAATCCAAGATCGGCAAATGATTATAATTCCGGTAAGCGAAACCGATAGCGAAGACATATGACCACAAAGCCACGAACCAGTAGACATGGTAGGTATAGCCTTGTAAAAGCCGCTGATTATGGATGAACACGTAAATAGCGGCGGCCAAAAGTACGACATTCTTATAGAAGGTCTGCCAATTACTGATCACCAAGGCATCCCCGAAACAACCGCAATCCGATACGGGATTGAAGATCGCCAGATACAGCGTCAGCGGCGTCATGAAAGACATCATCAGCAAGGTCAAGAAGGTCGTATACCGCCGGTACACCCCCAATAGCATACAGACACCCAGCATGAATTCCAGAGCGGACAAGTTGAAGGAGATCAATACCGTAAAAGGTTGCAGCTTATCCAGCCCAAAGGAAGTCAGATAGTCGCCAATCTTAATGGCTCCTCCCATAGGATCGACAGCCTTCACCGTCCCGGAGAAGATAAAGACTACTCCCAGTAACAGGCGGCAGACCTCCGCGATCACTTTCTTTACGGTTTCCTTATATTCCATGTAGCTCACTCCTCACCAAACTCCAGCTTGATCAAACCGAAGAGGGCATAATTAATCATATCCATGTAGTTAGCGTCCACTCCCTCAGAAACGAGCGTCTTGCCTCCATGACTCTCGATTTGCTTAGTCCGATAAATCTTCATCAAAATAAGATCCGTGTACGAGCTGATACGCATACTGCGCCACGCCTCATCATAGTCGTGATTCTTGGCGTACATCAGTTCCTTCGTCTCCGCGATGTATTTATCGTATAATTCCAAGGCTTTCTCTATCGTGATATCGGTCGTATCCGCAAATCCCAACGCCAATTGGATCAAGCCGATCACACCATAATTAACGATAGCGATAAACTCCGGACGGATTCCCTCGTCCACCATACTCGTCCCCTTGATCTCCAAGCTACGGATACGGTTCGCCTTGATAAATATCTGATCGGTAACCGACTGGGGGCGCATGATCCTCCACGACGGTCCGTAATCTTTCAACTTCTTCTCGAACAACTCCCGGCACAGGGAGATCACTTGCTCGAATTGTTCCTTTGTATTTGGCATACTATCCTAAATTATACCCGCGAATATAGGAAAAAAGACGTAGATGTTCTCGCAAATACCCTTAACTTTGCCTTATTAAAAACAAATACAAATAGGTGAAGACAAACCGTATACTTATATTATTTACCATGCTCCTGTTACTTGCCGCTTGCCATAAACAGGAAGACCGGTATTGGTTGGATCAGGCCGAGCAGTACCTACCCCAACAACCGGATAGCGCTTGGCGCGCTCTTAAACGAATCCATTTCCCGGAAAATCTATCCGGAAAAGAGAAGGCCGATCATTGGCTCTTAAACGCCATGAGCCGCAGAAATAGAAACAACTCATATAATAATGATACCTTATTAAAAGAATCCATCGCTTATTACACCTCCGTAAAAGACTCATCCCGTTCACAAGAAGCCTTCCGGCTCGAAGCGCAGCGGCAGGAATGGCTAGGTAACCTAGCGGAAGCGGACTCAGCGATATATTATACCTATCAATGCTTGAAGTACGTCAGGCAATTGCCGGAAAAAGAGCAAGCCTTTTATCTATCCAATTGCGCCAACATGATCGGACTCGACCCGCATGAGGCTTTATCCCTCTTTCAAGAATCCAGCCGGATCTCTCCGTCCTCACGGTGCGCGAACCTTTGTTCGCAGGGCTTTACTTAGCAATGGGACGTGTGGACTCTGCCATGATTTGTTACCAAAAATCCATGGAGTTATATAAAGAGCAATTTATCGCCAAGCAAAAAGAATACCCTACCTTACATAATAGCTTAACGACCTTGTATGCCTGCGCCCAATATGCGTTGTACCCAGGAGACATCCGGACGAAAGACTTTATGTATAATGACTCTATCCAAAGCGCTTCACGACGGGAGCGGTTAATAAGCGAGGAAAATAAAGAGGCCCAGCAAAACTTATCAGAGAAACAATTGTATCTAGAATTACGACAGCAACATATGCGTAGCCTCTTAGCCCTATCCACCTGCGTATTTATCCTGTTCATAGCGGCAACTTATATATATATCCGCCGCCGCAAACAACGTTGGATCGCATCCGAAGAAAAGATAGAGGTACTAGAGATCATCCTAGAACAAGCACGGGCCAACACGTCCGAGGAACCCGCCGCCGATGGGGCTTTCTTCCGGCGTATCCTCTTGAAACAATTGGGGCTGATCCGGCTCATAGCCTCCACTCCCACGAGCGCCAATCAAGAATTACTCCGCCAATTCAATCAATTGGAACGAGACCCCCATGAATCCTCCAACCACTTATTAATATGGGATGAGCTATTCCCTATTATCGATGCCTCTTATAACGGTTTCTATACGGCGCTCCGCAAAACGTATGGAGGGTTGTTGAACGAGAAAGAAATCCAACTTTGCTGTTTGCTGCGCACGGGATTCTCAACCAAGGAGATCAATATCGTCACCGGGCAAAGTGTCTCTACCATCTACCATCGTAAAATAGACATCCGGCGTAAGCTGAATTTAGCCGAGACGGGCGCCCTCTCCGAGTTCCTTCTCAACTTGCAAAGTCCACAGAAGGGACAGCAGACTTTTCCTGCAATATCATCTTATATATCAATATATTAGAATATCCATTACAAATAAGTGGAAGTGTGTCGCATACCTCTTTTCTCCTTTCTTTCACCTACATTTGAGGAGAAACTAAACAACAAATAAGATGAGAAAATTCATGATTTTACTAGGTTGCGCAATCCATTTCTGCGCATTATCCGCACAGACCATAGAGGGGCGAGTAATAGATTCCCAAAAACAGCCTCTGGCTTTCGTTAACATCGTAGCCCTTACTCTCAATGACTCCGTATTCGTACAAGGCACGATCAGCGACGAGGAAGGTAATTTCAAGATGAATGTCCCGAATAAAAATACGCATATAGTCAAGATATCGTGTATCGGCTATCAAACCTTGTTCCACGATGGGACAGGAGCTTTGGGCACTTTTACCCTCGAACCGGCCGTACAGGAACTATCCGATATCGAGATCAAAGGGACATTACCAACTTACCAATTAAAAGGAGACCGATTGACAACCTTAGTCCAAGGTAGCCTTCTCAGCAAACTTGGAAATGTAAATGAGATCTTGGAACGTGTTCCCGGAATTGAGGGAAAAGACGGGAAGTTCATGGTATTCGGAAAAGGTACCCCATTAATCTATATCAATGGCCGAAAGCTTTATGATACATCCGAGTTGGAGAAAATCACGGCGGACGAGGTTCACTCTGTCGATCTCATCCGAAATCCGGGAGCTGAATACGGCGCATCCGTGAAAGCAGTATTAAGTATCCGATTAGCACGTAAAAAGGGAGATGGCTTAGGAGTAAACGCCAGTACACAATGGACCCAAGCGCATCGGACGAGCCATAACCAACAACTCAACCTCAATTACCGCCATGACAAACTGGATATTTTCACCAGATTCTCCTTTCAACAATGGAAAGATTGGCAAGAACAAACCAACGACCAGACCATACAGACGGATACCTTGTGGAATATCATCAACCAACTTCATCTGGAGGCGGATATAAACAGCCTCTATACTTCTTCCGGGCTCAATTATGAATTCAATGATAAACATGCGTTAGGCGCACAATATTCAGGTAGCTATACCTTAAAAGGAGAAGGAGGCTGGATATCAGATATGGATATCACCGCCGATCATAAATTCCAAGATCATATCCATAACACGTATGCGCAACATTATAAAAATAGCCATCGACATACGGTAAACGCTTATTATGTAGGTCATATCGGTAAATTAAAAATAGACTTAAACCTTGATTACGTAAACAATCAAAGTGACAAACCGCAAGAATCTATCGAACATAGCCAAATTGGTAATGACCGAACCGTCACCTCTATATACACCACGAACAATCAGCTTTACGCGTTCAAATTGATCGGCTCCTATTCATTGGGAGCCGGAACACTCAGCGGAGGGTATGAAATAAGCCAGACAAAGCATGAGGATAGCTACTTGAATGCGGAACATCTCTTACCGGACAGTGAAAACCAATTAAAAGAAAGTCATTCCGCCGCCTTCATCACCTACAATATGACCGTCAAAAATTGGCAATTCAACACGGGTATGCGCTACGAACATATTAAGAATGATTACTATATCAATCAAAACTATAACAACGATCAAAGCCGGACTTATAATAACTTTTTCCCGAACCTCTCTATATCCCATGCGTTTAACCAATTGCAAACCTCCCTTAGTTATTCGGTCCGAACCGCACGCCCCTCTTATGGCAGTCTAAGCGGCAACAGACAATACAACGACCGCTTTACCTTCCAAGGGGGAAATCCGACCCTACAACCTACGACTATTCAAGATCTGGAACTCAATCTTGGCTATTGTTGGTTATTATTCACAGCCTCTTATCAGTATCGTAAAAACGCGATCTGTACATCGATAGAACCTTATGGGGATGACCCGAACATATGTATATGGATTCCACGTAATATAAAAACGAAAACAAGAGCTTCTATTCTTACTTAATATATCTCCGAGGATTGGATGCTGGAACCCATCCTTCTCCACCAGCGTGATTTACCAATTCATGGGTATAAAAACCGGGAATCCCGCACAGAAGAGCTATCGCCCGCGTTTTTATGCAGGACTAAACAATATGTTCAGCCTTCCCCATCAATTCACGTTAAATATAGACGGAATGATAAAAACCCAAACGTATGAGAACAAGACTTGGCGGCCGGGTTTTGGCAGCATACACATCGGCCTGTCTAAAAGCTTCCTCAAGAACAATGCGCTAACTCTCCAGCTGAGAGCCTTCGATTTATTAAAAAATTATCGGAACTCCGGTAATAACTATACCGACACCATCACTTTCGAGAGTTGGAACTATAATGACAGCCGCGGCGTCACATTCACCTTACGATACAAGTTTAATGCCATAAACAATAAATATAAAGGAACCGGAGCGGGCAATAACGAAAAAAGCCGCTTATAAAGCGGCTCCTTTTCGTTTTCTTACATCTTATATATCGTTATGAACAGCGTAATGAGCGTCCTAAGCGCAACACGGTAGTCTTTGTGATACCGTTCAATTCGCAAAGTTTACTAACGGAAGTACCGTATCTTTTAGCGATAGCGCCAAGCGTATCACCGGATTTAATACGATGATAAACCGGAGTAGCCTCCGTATCATCATTCATTATATTCGTATTTTCCCCTAAAGAAGCGGTAGCGGAAGAACTTGCCTGTACCGTGATTTTCTTAGAAGATCCGGAAGCGGTCGATTTCTTTTGAGTTTGAGCTTTTGGAGTCGCTTTAGCGGCGGTCTCTACGCCGGCACTACAACGAATGGACTGACCGATACGCAGCATGGAAGTACCCTTCAATCCATTTAAACGGCAAAGCTCATTCACCGTTGTACCATACATACGAGCGATCTTGCCTAATGTGTCACCGGATTTTACACGGTGATAAACCATTCGTTCACTTGAGGAAGTATAAATATTACTTTTACGCCCATTGATCTTTACATTATGGAATACATATTGATCTTTATAAGGGGTACAACTCTCGAAATCAATAATATCGGCAGGATTAAGAGCCTGTCCTAAGAAGCGAGTCTCAAAATGCAAGTGAGAACCGGTAGAACGTCCTGTATTACCACCCAAAGCGATCGGGTCTCCCGCATGAACGATATCATTTACACCCACCAAAAATTTAGATAAATGACCATATACAGTCTCCAGACCATTCGGATGACGAACCACTAAATAATAGCCATACCCTCTGCGCTCGAAATTCTTAATACGTACCTTACCATCGAAAGCGGCACGGATTGTATCACCGATCTGTACCTTTAAATCAATCCCTTTATGCATCCGGCGTCGGCGAGGGCCATACTTAGAGGTAACCCGGATCATCGTATCGATCGGCAAAACAAACGCCGAACAATCAATTACGCAAGAATCCGGCATATCCACCTTTTTACCCCGAAAAGGATTCACCCATTCATTTGTCCATTCGCCATATAGCTCATCGGCTGGGAACATCAAGTTCTCTCTCGCCTCCAACTCCGCTTTCTCATTAATCTCCGCAAGCTCCTTCAAAGCCATATCTTTCTTAAAGCCAACACGGTCGGCCATTAACTCTGATACGCGCTTGTCCATAAGTTTGTGGGTTGGATGATTGGGAGTCTCCGGAGTTTCCGGTTTCACCGGGTTCTCCGCATTTGCAGTCGATACCATCACAGCGGCACAACAAATGAATAGAAATGTCTTTATACTCATTTTTTGATAACTTTCATTCTTATAATTCAGGATAAAACGGCAATACCCGGCATCTCTGCCTGATTGTCAACTTGTCAAAGTTCGGAAATTTGAATAAGCCAACAAAATCGATTAACGAAAAATTTCTACAATGACTTTGAAGAAAAGCAAAACAGGCAAATAAACAGGCTAAATATCAAAGACTTAACCAATAATATGTTTCACAACATGTTAGCTAATCATCCCCCAATTTATCTTCCTAGTGAATAGTGTTTTGAGCCTTTCGCTCAATATTCGGTGCTGTTCGGACAATAATTCGGGGTCTTCGTCAAGAACTCCTTGAGCGATATCCCGCGCATACTGAAGCATTTGTCCATCGACCGCCAAGTCCGCTATTTTAAGGTCTATCCCCTCGCCACTTTGTCGGGTACCTTCCAAATCTCCATGTCCCCGGAGACGGAGATCCGCCTCAGCGATCTCAAAGCCATTCGTACTGTTCACCATAATCTCCAGTCGCTTACGAGTGTCATTACTTAGTTTATAGGAAGAGACCAAGATACAATAAGATTGTTCAGCACCACGTCCTACCCGGCCACGAAGCTGATGAAGTTGAGAGAGGCCGAAACGTTCAGCACTCTCGATCACCATGACGGATGCGTTCGGCACGTTCACGCCAACCTCTATAACCGTAGTAGCCATCAAGATTTGCGCCTCGCCGGAGATAAACTTCTGCATCTCGGTATCCTTATCCGCTGCTTTCATACGGCCATGTACCATACATACCTTATATTCAGGGAAGACCTCCTTGAACGTCTCAAAACCAGCCTCCAAGTCTTTATAATCCAGTTTCTCATTTCCTTCAATCAACGGATATACCACATAAACCTGACGCCCCTTTTGTATCTCTTTCCGAAGGAACTCATAAAGTTGTGCCTTTTTATTATCATAGCGATGAAGCGTTTGTATCGGTTTACGTCCCGGAGGTAACTCATCGATCACCGATACATCCAGATCCCCATACAAAGTCATCGCCAACGTACGGGGAATCGGGGTAGCTGTCATCACCAGCACATGCGGCACGATCGTGTTTTTCATCCAAAGGCGTGAGCGTTGCTCCACACCAAAACGGTGCTGCTCATCGATAATCGCTAATCCCAACGAAGAGAAAACCACGGTATCTTCTATCAGCGCATGCGTCCCGATCACGATCTGGATCTCACCGCTAGCGATCGCCGGTAATATCTTATTCCGCTCCTTCTTCTTGGTAGATCCGGTCAAAAGAGCGACCTTAACGTTCATATCTTTCAGGAATCCCATGATCGTCGCATAATGCTGGGTCGCCAAGATCTCGGTAGGAGCCATCATACAAGCTTGGCAATGATTATCTATCGCCAATAGCATAGACAATAGGCCTACCAACGTCTTGCCACTTCCCACATCACCTTGCAACAGACGGTTCATCTGCCGTCCGCTACCCATATCGATCCGGATCTCACGAACTACCCGCTTTTGGGCGTTCGTCAACTCAAAAGGAAGATACTCTTTATAGAACGTATTGAAATAATGGCCGACCGTAGGGAAAACGATCCCTTTTAGCTTCAGTTTCCGAACACTAGCGGTACGTAATATATTTAATTGTATGAAGAAAAGCTCGTCAAATTTCAAACGTAACTGGGCGTCACGCAACTTAGCGGCAGATTCCGGGAAATGGATATTCCGCATCGCCTCTGTCATAGACATCATATGGATCCGTTTCAATACGTCGGGGGAAAGCGTCTCCGGAAGTTCCCAGTTCAGCCAGCTTAACAACGTATATTGCAGGTTCTGGATCGCCCGGGAATTCAGAAACGACTTTTTCATCTTCTCCGAGGTATTGTAGAACGGGGTCAAGCCTCTCGCCACTTGATCCGCTTGGTCCAATAAATCAATATCCGGATGTGGTATATTATAGGTATGCCCAAACTCCGTAGGCTTTCCGAAAACTATATACTCGGTATTGGGACGATACTTATCCGTCACATAATTCAAGCCCTTGAACCAGACCAAATCGATCGTGCCCGTACCATCCGAGAACTTACCGACCAGCCGTTTACTCCGCCCCTCGCCTAGCGTATCGAAATAGAGAATCTGGCCTTTCAACTGGATATAAGGCATATTCCCACTGATCTCAGCTACTTTATAAAACCGGCTGCGATCTATATATTTATAAGGAAAATAAAAGAGCAAGTCCTCATACGACGATATCCCCGCTTCCTTTTGCAGGATATCCGCCTTCTTGGGTCCTACTCCCGGCAAGTACGTAATCGATCGCTTATCAAGGTCCAGCATAACGTTTATGAGTTTTTAGGGTTTACCGGGCAAACATCGCTTCCGCTATTAACAAATCAAAGGGCGTGGTAATCTTGATATTCTCACGATCACCGGGAACCGTATCAATCGCATGCCCCATCGCCTCCACCACGGAAGCGTCGTCCGTAAATAAAGACGAATAAGGTTGCTCATAGGCTTTTGTCAATAATTCCAGATGGAAGACTTGCGGGGTTTGTACAGCCATATAGCGGGAACGGTCCACCGGATGGCTCCCTTTTTCATCTGTCTCACGCAGGGAATCAATCATCGGAACAACCGGGATAACAGCTCCCGTGACAGCCGCTTTATCAAAGCAGGCCTCAACAACCTCCGGAGAGACGAAAGGACGAACGCCATCGTGCACAGCGACCAAACTCAGACCGCTATCCTCCCCTCCCTTCCGACGCCTCTCCGCCAAAAGCCAATCCAATCCATTCTTAACCGAGAAGAAGCGAGTATCTCCCCCTTTCACGATCGCATGCGGGACCTTGCAGCCGATTTCCTTGCAAAGCATATTCCAATACGGCTGATGATCCTCCGGAAGCACAAGGATTATACGTGCGGAAGCATCCCAACGATGAAAAGCCTCTAACGTATGCATCAAAAGAGGTTTCCCCCGCATAGGAATAAACTGCTTCGGCAGATCTCCACCCATACGAAGCCCTTTACCCCCGGCAACGATCAAGACGTACTTATCCATCAATCCAATTCCTCCAAAACTTTTTTAACTTCCTCATCCACTTTATACAGCTTCTCCTTGCAGAGCTTGATCAGACGGGTAGCTTCTTTTACCTTCTCGGACAGGATATCGACATCCAAGTCTCCATTCTCGATCTCAGCCACGATCTTACGAAGTTTCTCGATCGCCTCGTTATATGTTTCTTCTTTCTTCGCCATATTAATTATGTATTTATCGGACGGTTATAAAACCACCCTCTATGGTTTGATAATACTTTTTATTTCACCATCGATGAAGCGAGTCGTCAGTTCTTCGCCGGCTCGCAAATCAGAGGCATGTTTGATAATCTTGCCATCTTTCAAGGCTAAGCTATATCCCCTCTTCAATATATAATCAGGAGAAGCCATCTTGATAAACTGCTCCGTAAGCTGGATAAAACGCCCACTATCGGAAAGTTTAGAGGTAATACCGTTCCGCAAGCGAAGTTCCGTATTCTCAAGCACCGACTGGCGGCGTGATAACAAACCCGATGCCATCGCAGGTAAACGGCTCGCTATCGTTTGCAGTCCCGAACGATTCCTCTCGATCCGGCTTGTCACGATAGAAGGGAAACGGGTAGCGACCAATTGTAAATAGTTTTTCTGTCGGGATAGAATATCCATAGCCAATAAACTCACGTCTTGACGCAAACTTTCCAACTCCTCACCAACGCTATCCATTCGGGAAATAAGGAACTCGGCAACAGCGGTCGGTGTCTTCATCCGGGTATGCGCCACCAAATCTACGACTGTATCATCCCGTTCATGCCCGATACCCGTGATAATCGGTAAAGGGAATTGAGCGCAATTCGCCGCCAACAGATAAGAATCGAAGCTATTCAAGTCCGAGGTAGCCCCACCTCCACGGATAATCACGACCACATCAAAAAGATCTTGATGTTGATAAATCCGGTCTAAAGCCGCTATTACAGAAGCCTCCGTCCGTTCTCCCTGCATCAAGGCGGGGAATAATTTGGTATAGAACGGATAACCTCCTTTATTCCGTGTCAACTGATTCATAAAATCCTCATAACCAGCAGCCGTCGGAGAAGTAATGATAGCGATCCTCCTAGGAAGTAACGGGAAAAGCAATTCCTTATTCAACGTAAAGACCCCTTCCTCCTGTAATTGGCGGATAATCTCCATACGCTTGCGCACCATATCCCCCAACGTATAAGCCGGATCGATATCAAGCACCGTAAGGCTCAATCCATATAACTCGTGAAACTCAACAGACACCTTCACCAACACTTTCAAGCCGGAAGCGAACATCTGACCGGTTTCCATCTCGAAATAAGGCTTCAACATACGAAATGTCTTGGCCCAGATAGACCCTCGTACCTTGGCCACCAATTGCCCGGTCCCCTCGCTCTTCTCCACGAACTCCAGATAACAATGTCCGGAAGAAGTATTCACCCGCACATCGCTCATCTCCGCACGCACCCAGCAAGTCTCCGGGAAAGCCCTCGACAGCGCACTCCGTATACGAGTATTCAGCTCTAACAAAGATAGAGCCTCTTTCTCACCCGATAAGTTATTTAGATTCGGCCGCATATTTACGTTCTTGTTTATAAGCTTTGTACACATCCGGGATGCCATATCCCAACTCAGCGTCCGGTTGCTCAAACTTACTACCGAAACGCTGCAAAAGAGAGATTATATCCTTATTCGTCAGACCGGGAAACGCTTGCCATAAACAAACACCCAACCCCGCTAAGATCGGCGTAGCGAAAGAGGTACCGTTCGCGTAACGGATATTTCCCGTAGGATCTATCACGCAACAGCCCGTACCCAAGGCAACCACATCCGGCTTCACCCGGTAATCCGCCGTAAAGCCGACAGAACTAAAATTACTTTTCTTCTTACGATCCGTGATAGCACCCACTGTCAATATATCCGGGGCATCCGCAGGAAAGGTTATCTTTCCCCAGCTACCGCCCCCCTCGTTGCCGGCGCTACTAAACAACAAGATCCCTTTTGATGAAGCCATCTTAGCGGCACGACTGATCAAGGAAGTCCTCCCGTCCAATTGATCTTGATGATAGTTCAGGGCCTCTACATCAAAAGAGAAATACCCCAACGAAGAAGAGACCACATCCACTCCCACGCTATCGGCAAATTCCATAGCTGCCGTCCAATAATCCTCCTCGATGGGAAACTCCGAACGGCTATCCTCGCTCTTTATCAGCCAATATTCGGCTTGGGGAGCCGTACCGATCATCAAGCCCGGCGCATCAGCGGCCAAGCAAGATAAGACCTTCGTCCCATGATCATCCCCGATGAAAACACTTCGACCGGGGAAAACCACGTTATGCGTTCCTAATAATCTCAAGGAATCAAATACGCTGATCCGATCCACGTTCATGAAACCGGCATCGACCACAGCTACACGCATACCCTTACCCTTAAAGCCCGCCTCATGCAATTTGATACCGTTCAGCATCTTGATCTGCTCCTCGGCATAACCGTAAGGCGATTTCTCCGGTTTATCTATTGGCATAAACCGTGTCGTATCTTTCTCCTCCATAGGAATATCGATTTCCTCGTCACCTTTCCAGACCCATTTCACGGAATCCACGATCGGGAGGCGCGAGAGACGCTCAGCGACCAAGCTATCCGGACTGGACACCACGACCGTAGAGAACCATTTACTCTCCAGCACCGGTTTTCCTCCATTGGCGGACAAGGTCTCCAGATAAGCTTGAGCGATCGGCAAATCCGATTCCGACACCGATATACCTTGCCGGTTCCGTCGCTCGACAGACTCCTTGGAAAGATATTCCTCCGGGTTATCCAGCGTATAACCGGAATCCCCTTTATCTTTCAAATACACCCGAAAACGAAAACTTTCCCCCGCATGTACTCCCAAAGAAAACAAACTGAATACGAAAACGAATATTCCTATATATTTACTCATAGAACCTCACACAATTACGAATTACAAAGATAGATGATACCACCGAATAAACAAAAAAGCCCGGCACTGGAATAGGCCGGGCTCATATATAATTCTTCGTCTTATTCATTGATATTACAGATAGGGATCTCACGTTTAACACTTTGGCGTAAAGAAATCAAGGTCTCTGTAGCCGTAACACCCGGTATCTCTTGAATCTTGGAGTTCAAAAGTTCCATCAAGTGCTCGTTATCACGAGCATACAGCTTGATCAGCATCGTATACGGACCCGTAGTGAAATGGCATTCTACCACTTCGGGTATTTTCTCGAATTCCGGGACAACATCCTTGTACATAGATCCACGCTCCAGTTTCACGCCGATATAGGTACATGTATTATACCCCAATATTTTAGGATTGATGTGATACCCTGAGCCAACGATCACATTCATATCAATCATGCGTTGAACCCGTTGATGAATAGCTGCACGAGATACACCGCATTCCTCGGCAACATCTTTAAAAGGAATCCTAGCATTCTTTGAAATAATGTTCAATATCTGCCGGTCCAGTTTGTCTATCTTCTCCATTTTAAATTCGCTTTATTATATGCATTCAGATTTAATGTATCAAAAGTATATAATAAATTTGAATCATATATCATTGTGAAAGAAAAAAGTAATCAATAAATAATAAAAGCGGGCAGAAAATGCTTTTTAGCATAATTTGCCCGCCTATTATCTTACAAACGTTCCGTTTCTATTTCTTCGCTACTTATTCTTTTACGATGTCAAGCAACTCAACCTCGAACTTCAATACGCTGTTTGGTTTGATATCTTGTCCTGCGCCACGTTCGCCATAAGCCAACTCAGCCGGAATCCAGAAGATATATTTAGAACCGACCGGCATGATCTGCAAGCCCTCAGTCCAGCCCTTGATTACTTGGCCAACACCGAACTCAGCCGGCTCGCCACGATCCACGGAGCTATCGAACTTAGTACCATCCAATAAAGTTCCTGTATAATGAACTTTCACCTTATCAGTAGCGGTCGGCTTCGCGCCTGTACCTTCTTTCTCTACCTTATACTGCAAGCCGCTCTCAGTCGTGATAACACCTTCCTTGGTCTTATTCTCCGCCAAGAACTTCTCGCCCTCTTCCTTTGTCTTCTGAGACTCGCGAGCCTGAGCCTCTACGAAGTAAGTCTGCAAATATTGTTGAGCCTGTTGCGGATTCATCTTCATAGCGGAAGAATCTCCCTTGATAGCTTGGATAAAACCTGCGATCAAATCATCCACGTTAGCCTCGCCACCCGGCAAAGTCTTTAAATTTTCCTTATAACCGGCACCTGTGCTGATACCAATAGCGTAGCTTGCGCTATCGATAGAAGTCTTCAAGCTCGCGCTTTTGTGAGAATCACCGCAAGAGGTGAAAGATGCGCCCATTGCTACAATCACTGTAGCGACTAATACACTTAACTTTTTCATTTTTCTTTAACTCTTATATATTATTTTTCGATATCTAATAACTCAACGTCGAAGATCAACGTACTATTCGGCTCGATAGCCTCACCTGCCCCACGCTCGCCATAAGCAAGGTTAGACGGGATAAACAATCTCCATTTAGAACCGACCGGCATCAACTGCAAAGCCTCTACCCATCCCGGGATTACCTGTGAAACACCGAATACGGCGGGCTCGCCTCTCTGTACGGAGCTATCAAACACCTGACCGTTGATTAACGTACCGTGATAGTGGCATTTTACCTTATCGTTCGCCGTAGGTTTAGCGCCTGTACCATTCTTCAGCACCTCGTATTGCAAACCGCTAGGCAACTCTACCACACCAGCCTTATGCTTATTGATAGTAAGGAACTCCTCACCGGCTTT
>Ga0129308_1001476_pt1 | contig 24359 bp, 20 predicted proteins | sample L827metagenome_FD_94440 | JGI IMG/M metagenome (GOLD analysis project Ga0129308, IMG submission 94440) | Ring-tailed lemur group fecal microbial communities from Wisconsin, USA - L827 metagenome | ecosystem: Host-associated > Mammals > Digestive system > Large intestine > Fecal | place: USA... | reverse complement strand
TACATTGTGCTGACACCAGCAGTATCCAGAATCACCACATCTTTTACACTAATCTTTTCGAGAAGTGCATTTTTCAAAAGTTCTGCACGTTCTCTGCAGTTACAGTGTGAAATCGCAAGAACCTTATCCTGACTGTTTTCGGCCTTTTCTACAATATTCTGAGACATTTTCACAAGCGCCTTGTTGATCCCTCTTGCCTGATCCAGCTGACAGATTGTCCCCTCTGGTGTAGAGCCCATAACCGGCTTAATCTTAAGAGCGCTGGCAACCAGAGATTTCACCTTGCTGAGACGACCGTTTTTTCGGAGCGTTTCCAGATCATCCAAAACAAAAAATGTATTCTGACTCTCTATATATGCTTCTACTGCTTCAATTGTCTCCTCAAAGGAAAGCCCATTTTCTTCACATTCCTGAATTTTCATACCGATCAAGGTTTCCCCTACAGAAGCGGATCTGGAATTAAAAACATATACTTTTTTCTCCGGATGTTCTTCCAGCAAAAGATTTTTCCCAAGAACTGCACTGTTATAAGAACCACTAAGCTCTGATGATAAGGTTACTGCGTAAATATGGTCTGCATCACAATCATATGCTTTCATATATCTTTCCGGGGATGGACATGCAGATTTTGGACATTCCGGACAAGCCGCTACTTTTTTGATAAATGATTCCTGATCAAATGTTTCATCATCTATGATCATCTCTCCACCAACGTTCAAAGTAAGCGGAACGGATTCAAACCTTGAATCTTCTTTCCATTCCTCTATAAATTCTCCACAACTGTCTATGATAATTTTATAACTCAATTATATCGTCCTCTTTTCCATTATATGTAGTATCCAATACCACATCTATATTATCATATCACCTCACTTTTGAAAAGACTTTTTCTAAAAACTCTGTTCTTTTTTTCTTTTCTGTTTTATAATAAATAAAACTTCAAAGGAGACAGCACATGCTAGCATTAAAGATCAGTGAAATAAAAGGATTTATGAATCAGCTTCTTATCGGAAATACGTTTGATTTTTTTCCAACTGCAGATGTTTCGATTACAACCTTTAATACTTTTACTATAAACGGAACTTTAAATAAAGATTTTTTTGATACCGACACACAGGATATCCTAACCCAGAATGGATCTGTTTATTCTCAATGGAAGGAAATCAAACCATTTTGTTTTTCTGTTATTCGTGGAAAACGCACTCCCCTGCAGTTCAGGATCATATTTCAGTTCACACCGCAGCTGATTTCTTCCGTTTTTCCTATGACCAGAACAGAGGATTTCTCTGATGCCAGCAGTCTGTCACTGAATATACAATATAAAAGCAACACCCTGCTCTGCACCTCCGGCATATCACAAAAAATATTTTCTCTCGACAAACATACGGAACAGCTATGGGACGCTGCTGTCCAAAAATTTTTTAACGATCAGAATATCAGCTATGAATTTTTATAACATACGATTACTTCTGTTCTTTTTCACTTAAATAATAGGCAAGCATATCTACAAACTCGCTATTTGTAGGTTTATAATTTAAAGTATATCCGGCAATACGATCCAGCTGAACTTTATTTGAGACCCAGCATACATTTATAACAGTGCGGATGTCATGTTCGATATTATTCGGTGTGGATTTGTATTTCCTCGCCAATGACGGATATACATCCTTTGTGATTCTCAAAGGATATTCCGGCGATTCCATAGATAATTTTACTGCATCCGCCAGAAAATAATATCCTTTATATTTTGATGTTACTCCCATCTGCCTGATTAAATGATATACTTTTCTCATATTCCTCTCCTATATCTTTCGTTTCCCACTATTATACGACATTTTTATATTAATCCGTTTTTTCCTACAAAACTCGCACATTTTCGAAAAAAAATGTATTTTATATGCATTTTTCGAGATTAAAAAAGAATATCGACACATGGAAAAGCATAAAAAGCGCCCTATTATTTGTCAATATTATTTTTCCCGCTTCCTTTTAAATTATATATATTCTTCAAATTATCCCATTTTTTTCTGATAAATAAAACAAAGAAAAAATCTCCGAACATCCTATCAATCGATAAGATATCCGGAGATTTTACAATCCGCATAATATTATTTTGTCAGAAGCATCAGAATATCATTACTTCTCTGCACAAACTTTGTCATTTCTTCCGGAGAAAGCTGTTTATGACTGATCATAGCCAGATCATACAACTGTTCACAGATGACTGCCGCATGTTCTGATTCCTGATTATCTGCAAGATACTGTACCAATGGATGATTTGCATTCAGTACTAATGTTTCCTGACCGCCAAACATTCCAGGATCCATACCATACATATTATACATTTTCATCATATCCTGCATACGACGGCTTTCTTCAGAAAGCATCATCATAGCTGAAACAGATTCATTTTTCAGGTTTTCTACTTTTACTTCCAGTTTCTCTTTATTCAGATTTTTACGAAACAATTCTGTAAGAGCCTTTGCTGTTTCTTCGTCTGCCGCACCTTCGCCCTTCAATTCTTCAGTCAGATCCGCATCAATTCTCTTAAACTGAATTGTCTGATCTCTCTGTTCCAAGTGTGAAATAAATGCTGTATCAATATTATGAGAAAGAATCACTGCATTTTTGCCCGCTTCTTTAAACATATTAATATACTGGCTCTGCTGTACCGGGTCTGTCACATAGAACAATGTTGTTTTCTCCGGTTCTTTCTCCTCGTCCTTCTTTTCTTCTGCCTTGTCTTCTGTCTGATCTTCCGTCTCTTCTTTTTTATTTAATTCAATACAGTCTTTCAGAGTCAGATATTTGTTATCAAGATCTTTAAACAGAATAAAGTCATGAAGTTTATCTGCAAATTTTGTGTCCTTAATGCATCCATATTTAATAAACGGACTGATATCATCCCAGTATTTCTCATAAGACTCTCTGTCTGTCTTGCACATTCCAGTAAGCTTATCAGCCACTTTCTTGGCAATGTACTCCGAAATCTTCTGAACAAATCCATCATTCTGCAGTGCACTTCTTGATACATTAAGCGGAAGATCCGGACAATCGATCACACCTTTCAGGAGAAGAAGGAATTCCGGAATTACTTCTTTGATGTTATCGGCAATAAACACCTGATTGTTATATAATTTTATAGTTCCTTCAATCGAATCATATTCTGTGTTGATCTTCGGGAAATAAAGAATTCCTTTCAGGTTAAATGGATAATCCATGTTTAAATGAATCCAGAATAACGGCTCCTTATAATCCATAAATACTTTTCGATAAAAGTCTTTATATTCTTCTTCTGTACATTCATTAGGATGCTTCATCCAAAGCGGCTGCGGATCACTCAAAGAAACCGGACGCTTATTAATCTTTACACGATCTCTTGCAGGAGAAATTTCAACAATTTCTTTTTCTCCTTTCTCGTTTTCTTTTTCCTCTGTTTTGGCGTCTTCGTGAATATGTTCCACTACAACGTCATCTTCTTTCAGATCTTCCTCATCAATCGTCTCGTATTCCTGTTCTGCATTTTCCTTAGAAAGATAAATATTTACCGGCATAAAGGAACAATATTTTTCCAGGACTTCACGCATACGATATTCATTGCAGAATTCCAGACTTTCCTCATTTAAGAACAAAGTGATTTCTGTACCTACCGTATCTTTGCTGCCATCCTGAATATCATATTCTGTACCGCCGTCACAGGTCCAATGAACAGGTACTGCATCCTCTTTATAAGAAAGAGTATCGATATGTACTTCATCCGCTACCATAAAGGCCGAATAAAAGCCCAGACCAAAGTGTCCGATCATTTGATCGTCCGTCGTTTTGTCTTTATATTTTTCAAGAAATTCTGTTGCACCGGAGAAAGCGATCTGGGTAATGTATTCTTCTACTTCATCAGCAGTCATACCAATACCATTATCAATAAACTTCAGCGTTTTCTTTTCAGAATCTACAATCACCTGAACAGAAGGTTTATAGTTGTCTGGAAATGTATATTCTCCCATGATTTCCAGTTTTTTCAGTTTTGTGATTGCATCACATCCGTTAGATACCAGCTCACGCACAAAAATATCATGGTCAGAATATAACCATTTCTTTATGATAGGAAAAATGTTTTCACTGTTGATCGATAAGTTACCATGCTTTGCAGCCATATAACTCACACTCCTTTAAAATTTTCATTTCTGTGATATATAGTAATACCCTTTTTCATAAAAGTCAAGAAAAAACTAGCACTCATTTCAAATGAGTGCTAGTAATTTCGTTTTGATGCTATTTATTTTCTCTTTTTATAAATAACCACGCCTCCAATAGCTACGGCTGCTACTACAAGGATGATTACAAGTGGAAGAATCGGTGAGCTGTCTCCTGTTCTTACAGCATTTCTACGATTTGCTCCTGGAGTCAGATTCTGTCCCGGTCCGGTCACACTTGCTTTTGAAACATGGAACGGCACCTTGCTGGCAGCATACTCTTCTGTGCTCTTCCATGTATTTCCATCATGTTTCTGAAGCTGGAAAGTTACCTTCAAAGTATAATCTCCACTCTGTGCCATTCCAAAACTAGCTGTATATGGTGCAGAGCTCCAGGTATTTGTATTGATCACAGTCCAGTTCAAAGGAAGAAATCTGGTATCTCCTTTTCTTGGTGAAGCATTGTCCATGCCTGCACCAACTGCCGCAAAGGAAATCTTAGACTGTGTTGTATAGCTGCCATTATACTGAATACCTGTAATCTTATTATCTGCCGAAGATACTGTTCTCGGGGCATATGCCTTTACTCCCACCTTAATGTTTACAGAAAGCGGAAGCTTATTGTTGTTGTCCACTCCATCCGGAAGTTTGACCGTACCACTGACATTAAATGTCTGAGCTTCTGTAGAAGAAGGATCATATGCACAGTCTTTTACATTCCATGAAACAGCTGCCTTCATATTACCTGCCGTTGTCTCTATTAATACTACGGATGGAAGTCCCAGAGCTTTTGCATCTTTTTTCGTTCCATTGGCAACACCTGTAATATCTGCCGGTGTCTGAATCTTGGTAATCGTTGCCGTTCCTTTGATCACCTGGAAGGTAACATTCACTCCAACGGTTGCTGCGCCAGAAGATATATTGATCGTTTCCTGATAGGTACCAATATCCAGTCCTGTTTTTGGTCTTACAGTAAAGCTTACAGATTCTCCCGGCTGAATCGTCAATGCAGAATTATCTGCCTGAATATCAAAGGAATTTGCTGCAGGCTGATTTAATGTCTCTGCTGCGGTTCCATTGTTTGTTACGGTAATTTTCTGTGCCTCTGCCTGACTGTATCCTTTCTTTGCTGCTGCAAATTCAAGGGAAGCAGGCGATACTGACAATCTATGCTCTGCTGCTGATACCGCAAAGACTGCTGTCACGGTTATATCTTTTCCTGCTGTAAGGTCTGTCACTGTAAAACGCTCTTTGTACTCGCCTGCAGTAAGACCTGTTTTTGGACGGATGATTAAGTGTGTAGTTCCCCCTGCTGTCAATACAGAATCTGCAAGAAGCACATCAAAGTATCTTGCCTCACCATTTTCACTGACAGGGTCTGAGAGTTCTGCATCCGCTCCCCCATTATTTGTAAGCGTTACATAATTCTCTGCCGGCGCTTCCTGATACCCTTCTGCTGCAGAGCCAAAGTCCAGCGTCTCCATATCTGCTGTTACATCACTTGTCGGGTCCGGATTCTCTGAGGAAAGCATAACTGTCACAGGAACGGTCACTGTATTGGTGTTATTGAAACTGTCCACAAAAGTCAGGCTGTCCTGATACTCCCTGTCTGTCTCCAGACTATCTGCCGGAACCACCTGGAATCCATAACTTCCACCTGCCGGAATCACTGCAGAAGAAGGATCTGTGATCACGGTTCCCTCTGCAGTTGAAACAGTGATTTCCATATCCTCTGCAGAATTATTTGTAATCGTAATCGTTTGTGCTTCATCTGCTGTAAAATTCAAGCTGTCCTGATCAGCTGAAACTGCAGGCTGCTGAGGTACTTCTGCTTCTGTCAGTACCATTTTTGCTGTAAAGGAAGCCTGTGCTCCCTCTTCCGATACATAGGTAATGACATCTTCGTACGTTCCTGCCGCAGTTCCCTGTCTGGGAGATACCCAAAGTGTAATCTCCGTTCCTGGTTCCAGAGGATCTACAATATCCTGAACCGCAAAATGCTCTGGTGAATTTCCCAGAAAATGCAGAGTTTCTGTTCCTGTATTTTTTACCGTTACATTTAAAGTAATTCCATCAGCCTCTTCTCCAGCTGGAAGAGTTCCGAAATCAAGCACTCCTGTACCATCCAGTGTGACTGCTTCTGCAAGATACACCGGTTCTGTGTTATCCGGAACTTCCCCATCCGCTTCACCAGACTGATTCTGTTCATCTTCCTGTGCCGGTGGAATTCCATCCACTTCCTCGGATCCTGCCTGGTCCTCTTCCATTTCCGAAGGATCTACAGGCATAAGTGAATCATCCTCATAAAATTCATCTTCCATTTCCAAAGGATATGTTTCTGTGATTATATCCTCCTGTGCCGCCGGAATACCGTCTACCGACTCGCTTCCAGCTTCTTCAGCCGGTTCTTCCGGCTGTAAATTTTCTTCCGGCATTTCATCTGTCTGCGCACTATCTGTTTCTTCCGGTACCGGTATTTCCTCAAAAACTTCTTCTGTCTGGATATTATTTTCTGCATCCGGTATTTCTTCTGTGGATGTCTCAGGTACCGTTTCAGGAATCGCCTGCTCCTCCTGTCCGGTCTGCTCCTGTGTTACTGCCGGTGCAACAGCATCTGTCGTTTCCGCTTTAAGGCTTCCTGTGTATCCTTTGTCCTCGATTCCGGTAATCGTAAGGACAATCTTACATCCCAGATCTGCCTCAGCTACTACATAAGTTTTTTCTTTACCGACTTCCTGCAGCTGCGTATTTTCTGTGTCATCCACCGGTTTTCTGGACCACACATAGCTGATGCTTCCATCTGCCAGTCCTTCCGGCTTCACATCCTTCAGCTCCGCGCTAAGTGTCATACCGACCACTGCTTCTCCTTTGATCTTAAGCTGACCATCCAGCTTCACGGCTGCAGCCGCAAATACTGTAGAAGGGAGAAGGGACAGCACCATAAATATCGACATGATAAGTGCCGTGATTTTTTTTCCTCGCATAAGTCATCCTCCTTTTTATCTGTTATTCTATCTGTCTGTACATATAAAATACACAGATTTTACAGAAATATTTTTGTGTTCTATCCTGACACAGTTCTGTATATTCTTTTCTGTAATTAGATTATATCATATGCCATATCTAATGTGTAATCTATATTTTCCTGTGAACATTCAGGATTTTGCTGCTGCAAACGGAATGAACCATAACGGATCGTTCAAAACATACATTCTGCCGCCAGTAAGCAAAAAAGCAGGGCAGTATATTCTGCAAACCTGCTTTTTCAACTATTTATTTTAAAAATCCGCTGATAATCTGTTCTTCTGCTTCTGCTTCCGTAAGTCCTAAAGTCATAAGCTTGATCAGCTGCTCTCCTGCGATCTTTCCAATCGCAGCCTCATGGATAAGCGCTGCGTCTACATGATTCGCAGTCAATTCAGGAACCGCACTGATCTTTGCATTTTCCATAATGATCGCATCACATTCCGTATGTCCGCTGCATGGATTGTTTCCACAAAGATTCGCCTGAAACAACTGGTAAGAATCATTTCTGGCAACTGAACGAGAAACAATGTTTGCAGAAGATTCTTCTCCATTCAGCTGAACATCAAAATAGCTTTCTGCTTTCTGAGTACCATGAGTCATAAGACGTTCCATAACCACAAGCTTGGCGCCAGCCTTCAGCCATGCCTTATTTTCTCTTTTGGTAGAATCCACACCTTTGATCTGAACGGTATCCATCTCCATAAAGCTGTCTTCATCCATATGGATCTCCGTTACCGGATTCATGATGCGTTCTCCCTTTCCGTCACCGCTTCCATAATGCTTTTCAACATATTTTACATGAGCATTTTTTTCTATAAAAAAACGATGGATACCATCATGTCTGGTCGATGCGTCACCCCCATTGTGGATTCCACAGCCGGCGATGATTGTTACATCCGCATCTTCCCCTATATAAAAATCATTATAAACAACTTCCTCTAACCCAGACTGACTCATGATCACCGGTATATGAACGCTCTCTCTTTTTGTCCCGGGTTTAATATGGATCTCGATTCCACTTTTATCCTCTTTATTGATGATTTCAATATTCCCGGTGCTTTTCCGCTCAACACTGCTGCCGTTTGCCCGAATATTATACGCCCCTACAGGAATTTCATGAAGATCTGCTACCTGTACTAATAATTCTCTCTGTATTGCATCCATTTCTCACTCCCCCTTAACGATTAGCCGCCTTATTGCAGGATACAGCTGCATTGGCTGTCCCTAAAAGCTCTGGAAGGATTTCATCCTTCGTGCCTTTTTTTACAAGCTTTCCATCTGCAATAAGCAGGATCTCATCCGCAATATTTAAAATTCTTTCCTGATGCGAAATAATCAGGATCGAGCCGTGAAGCTGCTGGTGCATCTCTTCAAATACCTGAATCAGATTCTGAAAACTCCAAAGATCAATGCCTGCCTCCGGTTCATCAAATACAGAAACTTTTGTTTTTCTCGCCAGAATGGTTGCGATCTCAATTCTCTTGATCTCACCGCCGGACAGACTTCCATTCACCTCACGCTTAATATAATCTTTGGCACAGAGTCCTACTTTCGAAAGATACTCACATGCACCTGCAATAGAAATATCTTTTCCTGCCGCAAGACGAAGAAGGTCAAAAACGGTCACTCCTTTAAATCTTACCGGCTGCTGAAATGCATAGCTGATACCAAGCTTTGCCCTGTCTGTAATGCTCATATCTGTGATATCCTGCCCATTCCAGAGGATTTTTCCGGATGTAGGCTTTTCAATTCCTGCAATAATCTTTGCCAGAGTCGATTTTCCGCCTCCGTTTGGTCCGGTGATCACAACAAACTTATTATCTTCCAGCGTAAAGCTGACGTCATTTAAAATCCCAATTTCTTTAGAATTCCTAACTTTTTCATCAGGTACCTGGAAGCTGATATTCTTTAATTCCAACATATCATCTGTTCCTCCATATATGCAGATTTTCTGCCTTTTCTCTTGATTATAACATATATTTCACATATAGGACAAAATATTTAAAAAAAAGGAAGAACTCCATCATTTAGAGCCGATTCTCTTCCCTCACTATACCAGAAGAAAACCCGTTCTGTTTCTGGAGTTCTTTTTTCCTGATTTTATTTTATCAACCCTCCACGATCAAAAAGCCACCGGAAGGAAGCGCAAACACCTCACACGCCTCTAAAAGTTCTTCATTACTCATTCCTTCTACATCCGCACCTGCTTCGTCCAGATAGCGGCGTACTTCTTTCAGAGTTTTTACTTCCACAGCCATGCAGTCCTCCAAAAATTCTTCTGCCTCTTCATAAGAGTCTGCAACCGGCTCATCATACAGTCTTCCCTGATTTTTCAAAAATGTTTCAACGCTTTCTTTTTTATACATTATATTATAACCTCCTCTATATTTCCTTTTGCACGAATCAATTTCTCCAAAAGCGGCTCCACACGAGCTGTCGTAAAGGCAGCCGCCTCTCTCACGCCCTGTTTGGAATGGGTCATCGCAAATCCCCACGGTACACTTTTCAGCATTTCTATATCATTATACTCATCACCGAAGGCAATACATTCTTCCGGCCGAATCCCAAACCGTTTCTGATATTCTGCGATTCCTTTCGCCTTATTTGTTCCAAACGGAATAAAGTCCACCCATTCTGTACCAGAAGTTACAACCGTACATCTGTCTGCAAACCGTTCTTTCCAATAATGGATCGAATCCTCCTGAAGACCGCCGCGTTCATATACCGCAAGCTTCATACATGGTTCCGTAATCTCATCCAGACTTTTCACGACTCTGCTTGTAGTTTTGACCACTTTTGTCATCAGATCAAGATAATGCTGTGTTTTTGGCCGAATATAATAAAATTCTCTTGTGGCGCAAGAAAATTCCGCCCCTTCTTTTGCATCTATTGCCTCTACAATTTCTCTTGCCAGGCCGGGATCAAAATTATCTTGGTAAAGAACCTGTTCCTGATTCACAGCAAGAGCTCCGTTTTCACAGATAAACGCCATGTCTCCTGCTACAGGATCAAACAATTTCCTCATATTCGGATACTGTCTTCCACTGGCAGCCACAAACAGAATCCCCATTTTTTTTAATTCTCTGATCAGCGGAAAAATTTCTTCCGGAAGACTTTGCGCCCCGTTTAAAAGAAGCGTTCCGTCCAGATCACTTGCAACTAATTTGATCATGATGGTACTCCTCGTAAATTTTTCTTATATCATCCGGCTTTTCCACGATCCATTGGGCACCATTTCTTTCCAGTTCTTCCCGATCACGAAATCCCCAAAGGACCCCCACCGTATGCATATCTGCCGCTTTTCCCGTTTCCATATCTGTACCGGTATCACCAATATACAGACATTCCTGCGGCAGCACTTCCAGCACTTCCGCGGCTTTCAAAGGAGCATCCGGTGCAGGCTTGCGTCTTATGGAATCACTTTGCCCGATCACAAAATCAAACAAATCTCCAAAAAGCGTTTTTACAACTTTTACCGCAGCTTCATGAGGCTTATTCGAGCATACTGCAAGAAGTATGTTTTCCTCTTTCAGTTTCTCCAGCAGTTCCGGAATCCCCTGATAAATACATACCTTGTATAACGGATCTGCATCAAATCTTGCCCTGTAAATCTGACGGGCATTTTCATAATGCAAAAGTTCCGGATCGCCGGCATCTTTCAGACAGCGTCGAACCAGCATATCTGCGCCTTCTCCACAATAATATCTAAAATTATCCACTGGCATTTCCTTTAATCCCAGTTCCTTCATCAGCTCATTTGCTACTGATGACATAGATTCCAGTGTATTTGCCAGTGTACCGTCCAGGTCAAAAATACACGCTTTGATCATCACCTGTCACCTCAATCCAATCCCGATTTTCTTTGTTTCATAAAAAAGTCTTCCCACTGGCAGTCCTACCACATTGGCATATTCTCCGGAAATCCCCTTTACATAAATCCCAAACAACCCCTGGATGCCATAGCTTCCGGCTTTATCCATAGGTTCTCCTGTCTTTACATATTCCCGAATCTCATTTTCGCTGACCGGATAAAAAGTCACATCCGTCCGTTCTGCAAAAACAAGCTTTCTCCACTGACTGCCTCTGTATTCCAGGACAGTTACACCCGTATAAACCTGATGGGTATTTCCCTGAAGCATCAAAAGCGTTTTTACTGCATCTTCCTCATCCGAAGGCTTTCCCAGAACTTTCCCCTCGAAAGCTACAATAGTATCAGAACCAATGATCACCGTTCCCTCTTCCGCAGGAAATACAGCTGCCATGGCTTTCTGTTCAGAAAGTTCCTTCACGATTTCTTCCGGCTTATTACTGGTAATATGTTCCTCCCCATTTCCCGGGCGGATTTCAAACTGTATTCCGGCACGCTCTAAAAGCTCTTTTCTTCTTGGTGAAGCAGATGCCAAAATTATTTTTTTCATAATAGCAATACTTTCCTTTTGTACTTTTCTGTTATAATAGTATAACCTGTGACGAAAATTGCCGCAACAGGAAAAATCCACAAATCCATTGCTCGTAAATTTTTTTCAAAAAATCAAAATTTATTATTGACAATTCTCTTTATATCTGTTAATATTATCAACTGTGAGCGGCAGACATCTGCTGTATACACAAATGCTGATGTGGCTCAGAGGTAGAGCACTTCCTTGGTAAGGAAGGGGTCACGGGTTCAATTCCCGTCATCAGCTGTCTAAAACCATTTATTTTAAAAGCTTTTCGCCTATATAAGAAATCAAAAGTAATCAAGAAGGTAATCAGAACGATTGTTCTGGTTATTTTTTTATTTTCTTTTATTCCCAATGGGTTCCTTTTTTGTACCGGCAATTCGCTATTTTTCCAAAAAAACTTTTAAAATAGTCATTTTTATGATATGATAGATAATCAAGAACATTTCAGGAGGGAAAGAGATGGAGAACGAAACCATTTCCAAAAATTTCATAGAAAATATCATTGATAAAGATTTGGCCGAAGGCGTATATGATACGATACACACACGTTTCCCACCGGAGCCTAACGGCTATCTTCATATCGGTCATGCCAAATCTATTCTTTTAAATTACGGACTTGCCCAAGAATATAACGGTAAGTTCAATATGCGTTTTGACGATACAAACCCGACCAAGGAAAAAATCGAATTTGTAGAGTCCATTAAAGAAGATATCCACTGGCTGGGTGCCGACTGGGAGGATCGTCTTTTCTTCGCATCTGATTACTTTGACCAGATGTATGAGGCTGCGGTAAAACTGATCAAAAAAGGCAAAGCTTTTGTCTGCGATCTGACTGCCGACCAGATCCGCGAATATCGCGGCACTCTTACCGAGCCCGGAAAAGAAAGTCCTTACCGCGATCGTTCCGTCGAGGAAAACCTTCGTCTTTTTGAGGAAATGAAGGACGGAAAATATGCAGACGGTGAAAAAGTACTTCGTGCCAAGATCGACATGGCATCTCCTAATATGAACATGAGAGACCCTGTCATCTATCGTGTAGCACACATGACTCACCATAACACAGGCGACAAATGGTGCATTTATCCTATGTATGATTTTGCACACCCTATCGAGGATGCCATCGAAGGAATCACTCATTCCATCTGTACTCTGGAATTTGAGGATCACAGACCGCTTTATGACTGGGTGGTAAAAGAACTGGAATATCCGCATCCTCCAAAACAGATTGAATTTGCAAAGCTTTATCTGACAAATGTTGTCACAGGCAAACGTTATATTAAAAAACTGGTAGAAGAAGGAATCGTAGACGGCTGGGATGATCCGCGTCTGGTATCCATCGCAGCACTCCGCCGCCGTGGTTTTACTCCGGAATCCATCAAGATGTTTGTGGATCTCTGTGGTGTTTCCAAAGCAAACAGTTCTGTAGACTATGCAATGCTGGAATACTGCATCCGCGAGGATCTGAAGCTGAAACGTCCCCGTATGATGGCTGTTCTGGATCCGATCAAACTGGTGATCGATAATTATCCGGAAGGACAGATCGAGTATCTGGAGGCTCCGAACAATATGGAAAATGAATCTCTCGGATCCCGTAAGATCCCGTTTGGAAAAGAGCTTTATATTGAAAGAGACGACTTCATGATCGATCCTCCAAAGAAATATAAGAGACTTTTCCTTGGCACCGAAGTTCGTCTGATGAATGCATATTTCGTTACCTGTACCGGCTTTGAAGCAGATGATGACGGAACTGTAAGAGTTGTTCACTGTACCTATGATCCGGCAACCAAAGGCGGAAACGCTCCGGACGGCCGTAAGGTAAAAGGTACGATCCACTGGGTAGAAGCTTCTCAGGCAGGAAAAGTTACCGTCCGCCTTTATGAAAATATTGTTGACGAAGAAAAAGGGGTCTATAATAAAGAAGATGGTTCGCTGAACCTGAACCCGAACTCTCTGACTACTGTCAGCGCTTATGTAGAACCTGAGCTTATGAAGGCAAAAGGCTATGACAGCTATCAGTTTGTAAGAAACGGTTTCTTCTGTGCAGATATCCACGACTCTCAAGACGGCCAGCCGGTATTTAACCGTATTGTATCCCTTAAGAGCTCCTTTAAGCTTCCAAAAGCATAAAAAAATCCCCCCCACAGCCCGTCCGAAAGCTTGATTTTCAGGCATAAATTTAGCCCCTTCCTTTCATCTGTGTCATTGAAAACTGAATAAAATACACAGAATGAAGAAAGAGGCTTATGCCTGTTCCATCAATTCCATCATTTTTTGAAATCCAAGGAGATTTTTGGCTCTTTCCAGGTTATATCCCAGGCAAAAGAGTGCAAACTCCCCAGCCACTTTTCGCATTCCTTTTAGAAGAAAATAAGTGGCTCCCATGGCTCGTTTTATAGTTCCAAATGGATGCTCTGACAGACACATCCGCTGGTTCGTTTTTTCCTTGTCTGGTTTCAGAAAGAATTTTACAACCTTCTTTTTCTCGTAATGCCATTTCTCTTTCGACTTTGTTTCTTCAGGTTCATTTCCTTCTGCTTTCAGCCAGTCTTTACATGGTTTCTGCAACTGATCTTTTGTAAAATCAATTTCTTTCCATTCGCCTTTTCCTTTGTAACACTTGTTACGGTTCGGGCAATGTTTACAGGCATTTTTGTTTGCATAACGGATATTTCCATTTTTCTTTATACATTTCTGTCTTAGGATTTCTCCTGCTGGACAGTATACAAGATTTCGTTCGGGATCTCTGACAAAATACCCCTTTCTTGCCTTTTCCAGCATTTCTTCCTGACTGCCATATACACTGCTTTTTTCCGTTTTTTCATCTGGCACTTTCCGGCGCACAGTCTCTACTTTCATGTCCTGTATCACTGACGCATAAGCTTCCGGTATCTGTCCTGCATGCAGTGCTTTCTTTAATTCCTCTGGATCTGTGCTGGTAAGATCAGCTTCCGCCTTTTCATAAGGTATTTCGATTTCGTAACCATCTTTTCCGTCATCTGTTATGACATGGGGAATAATACCATTTTCCAGGCAGTTGGCCATATCTTCCGTATCCTCATAGCCTTTATCAGCCACTACTTCTACGATTTTTTCTGGTTCAGCTTTCTTCACTTCCTCCACGGTGCTTTCCAACAGACCATGGTCTGTCACCTGGTTCGTCATTTGGAAATCCCGGATCAGATGTGTTTTTGAATCCACTGCCGTCTGCGGATTATATGCTACTGCAAAACCATTCTTGTTTTTCATGAGTTTTGCGTCTGCATCCGTAATAGATAGCTGCGATACTCCGGTTTCCTCCATTAACTTCTGATAGCCTTCATACCTGGCAAGACGCTCCTGTGCTTCTTTTAGTTTAGCCTCAAGATCTTCTTTGGTTAATTCTCCTGGAATCTCATCTGCTTCTTCCTGCTGATCCATTTCATTAAGTATCCGCAGATATTCATCTGTATGTCCGTTCAGCCACTTGATCCGGTCATCCGGTTTATTTTTGGTAAAGTTATTGTCTTTTGAATTATTGGCTTGGATCTTTGTTCCATCCACAGATGAAAATCTCCATTCCACTGCACCGGAAATCCGGCGGTTGAATTCATGAAAAATTTCCTTCAGACTGTCTATATTGTTTTTTCTGAAATCTGCGATGGTACGAAAATCGGGTTCTACACCACCAATCATCCATTTCACTTCAAGATTCACCTTACAGTTCTCTGCCAGTTTTCGTGAAGAACGGATTCCTTTTCTGCTTCCATAAATATAAAGCTTGTAAAGACTTTTCGGATCATATGATGGACGCCCTCCCACAGCAACAGCTTTTACACCGTATTGCTTTATGTCTAGATGCTCCACAAACGCATCAATTATTCTTGCAATACTTTCTTCATCTACAAATGCATCCCATGAACAGCACATCAGCTGATTACGGTCAAAGCCGGAAACATATGGCATCTCATCACACCTCGAAACGAAATATTTTCTCTGGTTTTATTATACTATATTTAAACCATAGATGCATGATTTCTGTGTACTTTATTCAGTTTTCAATGTGCAGTTTTTTATATCTATATTGAACACTCATAAGAGTGAATCAAACTTAATTCAATTCTGATGAAAACTCATTGATGAAAACTCATCCTGGTTTTCGGACAGTCTCCCCTGTAAACAAAATCTCTTTATCTTTTTACCTCAATAAACTATTTTCTACAATAGGTGGCATTAATTGTGGACATTATTTTTTTATATATATACCGCTTTTATCCAGTAAGAGCAATTGAATAAAACAAAATTTCTATATATAATAGATAGACAGTTATTTAACAATAATTACGAGAGGGGTTATACTGTGTCAGATTTTTCAAAGCTTTTAAGCAGATTCATTAAAGAAAAAAAAATTTCCGTTTCTTCTATGGTAGAATATTGCGGCATTGACCGTTCTGCCATGTATAAAATCATCAAAGGAAAACGCAACCCGCCTTCTCTCGAAATACGGGACAGAATATCTCATTTTATGCGTCTTACCCCTGAAGAAAGCAGACTTTTTAATCAGGCCTATGAAATTTCTTTAACAGGAAAAGATGTTTACGAAAAAAGAAAACAAGCAGAAAAATTCATTTTAAATTTCCCTGCTGTCTTTCAGACCGAATACAGTAGTTTCTGCAGTTCTTCTTCCTCAGAACGGCCGGAAATCTTACCCGAAAAGAAATGTACCGCCTTTTCCAGCCAGAATATATTTTACTTTTATGCCCAGCAGATCATTGAATCAGAGGCAGATTCAGAAAACGGACAGATTGGTCTCCTGCTCCAGCCTGACAGTGAATTTCTCTTCAGTTTTCTCACTAGCCTTAAATTATCGGGCTCCCCTTGCTTTATTGATCATATTTTCTGTATGAATCATTTTTCCAAAGGGGAGACTTCTTATAATAATTTAGATACGCTTTCCAGGCTTTTGCCATTATTTATCAATGGCATTCATTACCGGCCATACTTTTTTTATGATAATGTTCACTCACATTACCATAACCTGAATGCGTTTTCTTCTATGATACTGACAAAAAAATATGCAATCACCTGTACCGCAGACTTAAAAAACGGCATTCTTCATAAGGATCCAAAAACCATAACCATGTTATGGAAGCTTTTTCATTCCTATAAGGCCAAATGTCATCCTCTTTTTTATATTCCCAATTCCGTAATAGAGGACGGCAGTATGGTTCAGAAAACTGTCAAAAACTGTTCTGAACTTTATTTTATCGAACCTGAGCCCTGCCTGATTCCTTTTATCAGTGAGTCGATTCTTCCGTCTCTTCTGCCGGAAGATCATCCAAACAGGGAAACTATGCTTTCTTATATGTACAGTTACCTGAAAGAATCAAAGAAGTCTTTTTCAAAAGCTGATATGCACTTTTATTTTTGCAAAAATGAACTGGATCGTTTTGCCGAAACAGGTATTTTGACAGAACTGCCTCGTCCGTTGTCCGACACTTATGCACTTTCTGTCAAAGAAAGGATCGAACTTCTGGAAAAGATATTCAACAGTCCTTTTAAAGTCCACTATCACTTTTTGAAAGAACCATTTCTGCAGGCAGCATCTCGTCTCCGGCTATGTGTGGGAGAAAACAGTATGTATCTCCAGTTCTTAAACAATCAGCTTCATCGTTCTTACTTATTTCTTCAGGAACCGGAGATTATAGAAATACTTTTTGATTATTTAAAAAATATTGATAAAAATACAATCTGCAGTGAAGAAGAAACCCTGGCCTATTTTAGAGAAACCATAAACTGGCTGAAGAAAAAAGAGAAGGAGAATGAACCATGTCTGACTTCCCGGAAATCCTGAACCGCTTTATTACGGAAAAAAACATTCATGTATACTCTATGGTCAAATACTGTGATATTGACCGGTCAACCATGTACAAGATCATTAAAGGGACACGCAGACCTCCCTCCGAAGAGATCCGTGATAAAATTGCTGCTTTTATGCGTCTGTCTCCTGCAGAAACCCAGCAGTTTGAACATGCATGGCAGATATCGGTTACTGGAAAAGTTAATTATTATCGAAGAAAAAATGCAGAATCCTTTCTCCTGAATTTCCCGGCTTTTTCTGATATGCCAGGAGAGTTTCCCGGCCCCGCAAGGAAACCTTTTTCCAGTAAAAAGGAATGTATTTCTTTTTCCGACCAAAACGAGTTTTCCGCTTTTTTTAAATATATCATTGAACAGGAAAAAATTTCCGGAGACGGGCAGATCGGACTTCTTATGCAGCCATCTTTCATACCTCTCCTTCGGTCTCTTATACAACCTGGTTTATTAGATACCTCTATACATATTGATCATATTTTCTGTATGGAAAACGCCGAACAGTTAACAGAAACCAACGATTATCGGAGCCTCTGCTATCTTGGTAATCTGCTGCCTCTTTTTGTGAATCAGCGAAACTATCATCCATGGTGTTTTTATGATGATATCCAGTCACATTTTTGCAGCCTGAATCTGTTCCCAGTCCTGATTCTTACAAAAAAAGCTGTCATTACCTGTACTTCCGACTGTACAGAAGGTATTTTGTATCAAAGTCCTGAAGTCATAAGTATGTTATGGAATATTTTCGACACTTATCGCAGTCTCTGTCATCCCCTTTTCCAGGTTCCTGACCAGAATTCCATCTGCAGGATCCGTTCTTCTTCCAGTCCGGCTTTTTCCGGATGGAGTTTCAAAGAAAATGGAGTACACTGTTACTGTAGTAAAAATACTGTAAAAAAATATATCTCGGATCTGCGGCTTCATGCATCCGATAATAATCTTCTGAATTTCAGCGCACAACATTTTCATTTTTTAAAATCGCCTTTAGCCGAAGCGTCTGAAAATATTCAGATTTATGCAGAAGATAAAAATATGTTTCTTCATTTTAAAAACACCAGCGGAGGCTCCGTATATCTTGATCTTCAGGAACCTCGACTGGCATCTGCACTTCTGGATTATATCAAAAATATTGAGAAAGATTTTCTGTATACGGAGGAAGAAAATATCCGCTATGTAAAAGAAATCAATCAAAAAATATAAATATCACAAAAGGACTGTTGTATTCCCTGTACTTGCCAGGCTACAACAGTCCTTTTGTATCCTGCTGAATCACTCAGCAGTCTCTGTTTTTTCCTCTGTCACTTCTTCGGATTCTTCACTTGCTTCTTCTGCGGTCTCTTCCACAGCTTCTTCTGGCTCTTCTGCAGCTTCTTCAGAAGCTTCCACAGCAGGCTCTTCTGTCTCTTCTGTTTCCTCAACAGCCTCGTCTGCTTCTTCCCAGGATGCAAAAGCTTCAGATTCCTCTTCTTTTTTCAGTTCCTCAGAAGTTTCCTCCGGGAATTCAAAGTCATCAAAGTCCTCATCGAAATCTTCGAATTCGCTGGCTCTTTTTTTCTTCAGTACCAGTGCCGCAACTGCACCTGCTGCCGCTGCTGTAGCTGCTCCCACTGCTACCAGTCCCCAGTATTTGTTTACCTTTGCCATAATATACTGCTCCTTTCATCTCTGACCGGATGGTCATTATGATATTTTAAACAAATAATCTTTTATTATTGTACTACTTTTTGTGCGAAAAAGAAAGGGTAATCTTATCCTTGCAGGCTTTCGATATAATCTCTGATCTTCGCACGGATCCTCTGAAGAGCATTATCAATAGATTTCGGTTTTTTTTCCATCATCTCTGCGATCTGAACATATCCATAACCTCTGAGATAAAGATCCAGAACCTTATTCTCCATGGGACTTAACGCCTTACTGATCTTTTTTTTCAAAAAACCGGTATTTTCTCTGTCAATAATAAGTGCTTCCGGATTTTCCGACCATAACCCTTCAAGAGCTCCAAGCTCTTCTTCTTCACTTAAAGAAACGTAAGAATTAAGCGGTATATGCTTCTGTCTGTTAGAATTTTTTACCGCACTGTAAAGCTGTCGGTCTATACAGATTCCCGCAAAGGTCTGAAAAGAGGCTTCACGATCAGAACGATAATCCTGAACAGCCTTAAAAAGCCCGATCATCCCCTCCTGAATCAGATCATCTGTTTCTCCTCCAATTAAATACATGGCTCTTGCTCTTTTTTTGACAAAATCCTTATATTTTTCCATCAGATAATCTGATATTCCGCTTTCGCCTTTTCTGAGTCTTTCGATCAGTTCCTCATCGCTGCACTGCTCGTATTGGCTCATATTTCCTCCGTTTCTCTTTTCCATATTTATTTCACCATCAGCCTCTGACGAACAATCTCGTATGCCAGCACTCCTGCTGCCACAGATGCATTCAAAGAGTCAATGTCTCCCTTCATTGGGATAGAGGCAGTAAAATCACAAGCTTCTCTTACCAAACGGCTGACACCTTCGCCTTCGTTGCCCACGATCATTCCAATGGGACCGGTCAGATTCAGCTGATACATCGGTTCTCCGCCCATATCTGCACATACGAACCAGATTCCTTTTTCCTTCAGTTCTTCAATGGTACGGACCAGATTTGTAACTTTTGCTACCGGAGTATAATGAAGCGCACCTGCTGAAGTCTTGGCAACGGTCGCCGTCAGACCTACGGAACGTCTCTTTGGTATGATCACACCATGCGCACCTGCCAGATTAGCAGTACGAATGATCGCCCCCAGATTGTGGGGATCTTCTACATTATCCAAAAGCACCAGGAAAGGCGGTTCTCCTTTTTCTTCTGCTTTTGCAAGAATTTCCTCTACTGTAGCATATTCATAGGCAGCCACCTGAGCGATAACTCCCTGGTGCGCCTTTGTCTCACTAAGCTGGTCAAGACGTTCCTTAGAAACATAATTAATGATCGTATCTTTTTTTCTTGCTTCTCTGGCAATGGTACGAACCGGACCATCCTGGCATCCATCCAGGATAAACAGTTTGTCCACACATTTGCCAGAACGAAATGCTTCGAGAACGGCGTTCCGTCCTTCTATCAGTTCACTCATAAATCTTCCTCTCTGATTCCCATGCGGATCAAAGTTATCATCCGCTCATATTCCTCTTTCAGATACAAATACCCCATCAGGGCCTCAAAGCCTGTTGCCCTGCGGTAATCCGCCATGGTGGCATGTTTTGCCATGGTAGGAGAATGTGCATTTCTTCCTCTTCGATATACGCTGAGTTCTTCTGGTGTCAGCTTTTCCTCAATTACTTCCATAATCCCCGACTGCGCAGCAGCCTTCACCAGACTGCTGGCTTTTTTGTGCAGGCGGTTTACAGGACAATTTCCCTTTTTTACAAGAATTGTCCGGATGATCAGTTCATAAACGCCATCACCAATATAGGCCAGAGTCAGCGGAGAGTAGCTTCGGATGTCCTGATCCTCCAGATGAAAAAGCTCTTTCAGTTCCTTTAAACTCGTTTCCATTTTACTCCCTCACGGGTATCTTTTAATTCAATTCCCATTTCAAGAAGCTTGTCACGGATCTCATCTGCTTTTGCAAAATCTCTGGCTTTTCTGGCTGCCTGACGCTGCTCGATCAGTTCCTCGATATTGGAATCAAGAGCTTCCTCTTTTTTCAGAACAATCAGTCCTAAAACATCTGAAAGCTTTACAAGCAGATCAAGAAGATTTCCCGCAAATTCTCCACTGCTCAATTCGTCAACGTTTGTATTGGCAAATTTTACAAGCTCAAAAATTGCAGCCAGAGCATCTGCTGTATTAAAGTCATCATCCATCGCCGCCTCAAATTTTTCCCGGAAAGCATCGGCCTGCTGAAGAAGCAGTTTCTCTGCCTCAGTCATTGATTCCGTATTCGCTGCTTTACGGTCTTTTAATCGTGCTGCACCTTCTACGATACGTTCCAGTGAATTTTTTGCGGCCTCCATCAGATCCGCACTGAAATTCAACGGGCTTCTGTAATGAGCATTCAGCATAAAGAATCTTAACACCTGAAGATCATACTGCTGGCTGATCTCTCTGACTGTACGGAAATTACCAAGAGATTTGGACATCTTACGGTTATCAATATTCAGGAAACCGTTATGCATCCAGTATTTTGCAAATATTTTTCCATTGCAGCACTCACTCTGGGCAATCTCGTTTTCATGGTGCGGAAAGATCAGATCCTCTCCGCCGGCATGAATATCAATTTCTTCTCCAAGATATTTTTTGGCCATTACCGAGCATTCGATATGCCATCCCGGACGACCGTCACACCAAGGAGAAGTCCAGAAAGGCTCTCCTTCTTTTTTCGGTTTCCAGAGTACGAAATCCATTGGGTCTTCTTTCTGGTCTTCACCGGAAACCTGCAGTGCACGGAATCCGGACTGAAGATCATCCAGATTCTTGTGAGAAAGCTTTCCGTATTCTTTGAAATTTTTCACACGGAAATATACCGTTCCGTCTGCTGCCGGATATGCATATCCTTTGTCGATCAGCGTCTGGATCATATCGATCATGCCGTTGATCTCCTGTGTCGCCTGAGGATGGGTAGTTGCCGGCTTTACGTTCATTCCAGCCATATCTTTTTTGCACTCTTCAATATAGCGGTTTGAAATTTCATCTGCACAGACCCCTTCTTCCAGGGCTTTTTTAATGATCTTATCATCTACGTCGGTAAAGTTGGATACAAAATTAACCTCATATCCTTTATACTCCATATAGCGGCGGACTGTATCAAAAATGATCATCGGTCTGGCATTTCCAATATGGATCAGGTTATAAACCGTAGGACCGCATACATACATCCTTACCTTTCCCTCTTCCAGAGGCACGAATTCTTCTTTTGTCCGTGTCATGGTGTTAAACAGCTTCATAATCTATCTCCTCCGATTTCTATATTCTATCCGTTTCCGGATTTTTATTTTTCTTCCAAAAGGCATACTGCCTGAGAAGCAATTCCCTCGCCTCTTCCGGTAAAGCCCAGCCCCTCTTCTGTCGTTGCTTTTACATTTACTCTGGCTTCCGGAATTCTCATTGCCTCAGCCAGGTTTTTACGCATTTGTGGAATATGAGGAGCCATCTTTGGTTTCTGAGCAATAATCACAGCATCCACATTCCCAACTGAAAAATCATTTTTTTCAAGCAGATCCATAACATATTCCAGAAGCTTTAAACTGGAGATTCCCTTATATGCAGGATCCGTATCAGGAAAATGTTTTCCGATGTCTCCCAAAGCGGAAGCTCCCAAAAGGGCGTCCATTACTGCATGGATCAAAACATCTGCATCAGAATGTCCCAGCAGACCTTTTTCCCACGGTATCTTCACACCGCCAAGGATCAGATCACGTCCCTCTGTCAGCTTATGTACATCATAACCCATTCCTACTCTCATGATCATTCTCCTTTCACATCCAGCATTTTACTTACTCTCAAAAGACTAAGTCTCCTTCTTACATAAGGAGCAAGTTTCAGGCTAAGCGGAACAATATCCTCTGTAAGTCCGATATCATATACGCTTCTCTTGCATCCTGCCGTTTCCATTTCGTGAAACAGACTCTCTTCCGAAGGCAGTTCATCGATCAGATCTGCAATTTTTTCCAAACTGTCTGCCAGACGGGAAGGATTCACTTTCAAAAGAGGTTCCGGAGCATTTTCTTTCCGGATATCTTCCAGAAGGCCTTTTGGCCCAAAATATGTTTCCAGAAGCTCTGTTTCTTCCTCATACGGTTTTACCCTGCATCTGTCCTCTCTTATTGCACAGGCAAGACGTTTATATTCTTTTAATACAAGCATAGTCCCTACGGAAACTTTTTCTCCATGAAGTGCATCCAGATGAGAATTGATCACTTCCATCTCCCATAAATGGGAAAGATGATGCTCTGCACAGGATGCCGGACGGGAATTCCCGATCATCTGCATAGCCAGACCTGAAAGTATCAGTGCATACATCAGTTTCTCGCATTCCTCCGGTTCTCCGGCTGCAATTTCCTTCATGCTGGAAACTACGTTTTTTAAAGCCTTTTCTTCCAGTTCAATGATTTCACTGCAGATATATTCTCCCGTAAGAAGATTGGCGATCTTCCAGTCAGTCAGACAGATATATTTTCCCAAAAGATCGGAAACACCTGAGGCGGTCAGCCTTTTCGGTGCACGGGCAAAAATATCTGTATCTGCAAAAACAGCAATTGGAGCCACTGCCTCAACTGTTTTTTTCATCCCTTTCCAGGTCATTGCCGCAACGTTTGATACGAATCCGTCCACACTGGCTGCAGTCGGAACTGAAACAAAAGGAATCTTATACTGAAAGGCCAGATAACGACTGATATCATGAATCGTACCGCTTCCAACTGCAAGGATCAGATCTATATCTTCTTCCATATAGTTTTCCACGATTTCTACCGCATGCTCGTCTGCATGGAGTTCCTCTGCATCCAGAGTCAGAACCTGACATCTGTCATAAATGTCCTCCATGAGTTCTTCTGTTGCCTCCATTGTATTTGTGTCACAGATCAGAAGCGGTGAAATGTATTTTTTTAGAAAACCATCGGACATAGCCTCCTCAAGTTTCCCCACAGCACCTGATTCTATAAGAATTTCCTCTACTTCTATATGATGTTCCTTCCCGCACCTGCACGGTCGGCCAAAGTCATCCGTATCGACTCGCATGTATTTTTTCCCTCCTACTACAATATATTTATGGTTAATACCCCTTACAGCCAGTAAGGAATTACCCATCTTGTTGCTTAAGCTGTTAGAATGATAAGAGCAATCGGTATAGCGGATACCTCCTTGGACTTTG
>Ga0129308_1001475_pt1 | contig 24359 bp, 16 predicted proteins | sample L827metagenome_FD_94440 | JGI IMG/M metagenome (GOLD analysis project Ga0129308, IMG submission 94440) | Ring-tailed lemur group fecal microbial communities from Wisconsin, USA - L827 metagenome | ecosystem: Host-associated > Mammals > Digestive system > Large intestine > Fecal | place: USA... | reverse complement strand
TCTCTGTTCAATAAGATTGTTACTAACCGTGCAAAGTCAGTAATCTTATTCTACACTGAGGTATTTTTTTCTCAACCTTCTTTCTTGGAATTCCTTATATTTGAATTATACAGGAAGCTCCTTTTATATTCTTATCTATCTGAAACTATTATCTCAAATAGTATTTTTCCTGATTAAGAATTACTCTCTCATTGGCCCTTACCTCTTTTGGTTAGATTTTTTTGAATTAAAAATTATCAAGCCATTGGTCTCTTCCCCTTTTGGTTAGATTTTTTTGAATTAAAAAGTTATCGTCCCATCGGTTTTTACCTCTTTCGGTTAGATTTTTTTTTGAATTAAAAAATTATCAAGCCATTGGTCTTTACCTCTTTCGGTTAGATTTTTTTGAATTAAAAAATTATCAAGCCATTGGTCTTTACCCCTTTTGGTTAGATTTCTTTTTGGTTAAAAAATTATCGTCCCATTGGTCCTTACCTCTTTCGTTAGATTTGTTTTCCGGTTTTTAAATTAAGTTTTCGGTGGTCCGTCCTCCTTTTCTTTTGTTGTTATTATAATATCTCACAAAATATGAAATGTCAATAGAAAAACAGAAAAAAATATAAAAAATTTAAAAATAACAGATAATATAAGAAATATAGAAAATATATTAAAATAATAATGAATATGATATGGAAATAACAGTTAATATAAAGCCGAGAAGTAAACTGGTTTTTAGTGGCTTTACAATCAAATTTATATCAGCACAAAATGCGCTAGGGTTCATTTAGTTCTCAGTAATGAAAGTACTTTCTGTTTGAAAGAGATGGCATGTAAAGGAATTGAGCGGAAGGCTTCATTTGTGTTAAGCTAGAAAATATAAGGTACTATTTAACCGTTAGGGGAGGCGGAAGGAGCAGGGATTTATATGGGAAAAAAGAAAAAGGCACAGATGCAGTTCCGGTATTACCGAATGGCTTACGGGAGCACGATTCTTGCACTTCTAGGGGAGAAGTGGATTCGTTCCTACGGGAGTGATGTGGAATATCTGCATTTTCATAATCTTCTTGAAATTGGTTATTGTTATGACGGAGCGGGAGAGCTGGTGCTGGGGAAAGAGGAGCGCCGATATGCGGATGATATGTTTTCAGTGATTCCCGCAAATTTTCCGCATACGACGAACAGCGATAACGGGGAGGTCAATCGGTGGGAGTATTTCTTTGTGGATTTAGAAGGGGTTCTGGGAGAGTGGTTTTGGAACAACCCCAGAAAAATAAATGAAGTCTTGAAAAAGATTAATTCAAAGGCAATGATCGTCAGGGCCTCCGAGAAGCCGAGGATGGCGGCGAAGGTGCTGGAGATTATGGATATTATCCGAAAGATGGATGAGTATTATATGGAAGAGGCGAAGGCACTCATGGTGTCGTTGCTTCTGGAAATCGCCCGGATGTTTGAGACGGAAGGGGGGCAGGAGCAGGAGGCCCTCCGGATGGAGCATTCGGCGGCGATGGTGTCTAAAGTGTTGGATTATGTCGGATACCACTATATGGAACCGATTCTTGTGGAGGACCTGGCGCAGATGTGTCATGTGAGTGAGACACATTTCCGGAGAGTTTTTTCGGGCTATATGAAAATGTCGCCGCTTCAATATATCAATACGGTACGGATACAAAATGCGTGTGAATATCTGCGAAAAACGGACTGGCAGGTAGCGGATATTGCAAATAAATGCGGGTTTACGACGATTTCTACATTCAATCGTAATTTTAAAGAAATCATGGGGAAAACGCCGGTGGAATGGAGAAAATGTCCGGAAAACTATGAGCAGCAGCTCCTTGAATTTAATATACACTCGGAAGAGGGATGGTAGTTGAGTACCATCCCTTTTCTTATTTAATAGGAACGTTGTCCTCCCTACCATAAAAAACTCCGTACCTCGTCACGGAACGGTGCTGCCGGCGGATGGGGATAGCATTCCGATTTGGGTGCAGCTACGCTTCAACGTGGGGATGGGCCGGGGAAGACAGGTTCAAAATTGCATAGTTTGAGGACGAAATCAAGAACATGCTATCCGGCGCTCCCAGTATAATGGACAGTAGAAAAAGAGCGCTCGTTTTTTATAGGAACTTGTAGGACCGATGTAAAAAATAACAAGAAGATGAACAGGAGGTAAGGTTATGAAGAAGAGGATATTGGCTGTATTTTTGGCAGCGGCGATGGTATTATCGCTGGCGGCCTGCGGCACCAAAGGGGACGATGGCGGAAGCGGCGAAAGCGGGGCTTCTACGAATGAAAATGAGTTGACGGTATGGTGCTGGGACCCGGCGTTTAATATTTACGCGATGCAGGAAGCAGAGAAGGTTTATCAGAAGGATCATCCGGATTTTAAGCTGAATATCGTGGAGACACCGTGGAATGATGTGCAGACGAAGCTGACGACGGCGGCTACTTCCAACGATTTGAAATCCCTTCCGGATATTCTGCTGATGCAGGACAATGCATTTCAGAAAAATGTGATCAGCTATCCGGATGCATTTGCGAGCCTTGCGGATTCCGGTATTGATTTTACGCAGTTCCCGGAGGCGAAGACGGCATACTCTGTGGTTGATAAAGTGAATTACGGCGTACCGTTTGACAACGGAACAGTGGTTGCGGCGTACCGCACGGATATTCTGAAAGAAGCAGGATTTACCGTGGAAGATTTTACGGATATTACCTGGGATGAGTACATAGAAAAAGGAAAAGTCGTGCTTGAGAAGACCGGAAAACCACTTCTTTCCTGCCAGGCAGGTGAGGCGCAGCTTGTCATGATGATGCTGCAGTCGGCAGGGGCCTCTCTTTTTGATGATGAGGGACAGCCGGATATGGTTGGAAATAAGGCGCTTGAGAAGGTGCTTGAGACTTACAAGGCTCTTAAGGACAGCGGTGTGCTGATCGAGGTCAATGACTGGGATCAGTATGTGGGATCAATGACAGCGGGTACAGTGGCAGGTACGGTGAATGGATGCTGGATTCTGGCTTCGATCCAGAGTGCCGAGGACCAATCAGGGAATTGGGCGGTTGCCAATATGCCGAGATTAGTAGGTGTGGACGGTGCGACCAACTATTCCAATAACGGCGGTTCCAGCTGGGCGATCACGTCCAATTGCAAGAATCTTGATCTGGCATATGATTTCATGAAGAGCACCTTTGCGGGAAGTGTAGAGCTTTACGAGACGATTCTTCCAAAATCCGGAGCGCTGGCAACCTATATTCCGGCAGGCGAAAGTGAAGTGTACGCAGAGCCGCAGGAGTTCTTCGGCGGGCAGCCTGTCTACAAGGCAGTGACCGAATATTCCAAAAAAGTACCGGGCAATAATACCGGAGTTTACTACTACGAAGGGCAGGATGCCATCTCGACGGCGTTGCAGAATGTGGTAAATGGAGCCGATATTGCTGAAGAGATCAAGACGGCACAGGAGACAACAGAATTCGCGATGAATTAAGGAAAAGGGGGGATCTTTATGAGCAGCCGAACTAACGCGGGCAGCCCGGGAGGGGGCGCCTCAAAAGGCGGCAAAATGACCCTGAGCCGGAAACAGAATCTGTCCGGATGGGCGTTTCTTGCCCCTGCGGCACTGCTGATCGTATTAACCAGTTTTTATCCCATGTTCCGGGCGTTCATTCTTTCTTTCCAGAGAGGAAAAGGAAATGCGCTCCAGTGGGGAGGGCTTTACAATTATACCCGGATGTTTAAGGATGCGATCTTCCTTCAGTCCGTGAAGAACTGTTTCTTCTATCTGATCATTCAGGTGCCGATCATGCTTGTTCTGGCACTGGTGCTGGCATCCTTGCTAAATAATAAGGATTTGAGATTAAAAGGGTTATTCCGGACGGCGATCTTCCTGCCTTGTGCGACTTCGCTGGTATCTTACGCTACCATTTTCCGTTCCTTGTTTGCTGTGGACGGGCTGGTAAATGTACTTTTGGTCAAGTTTGGAATTCTGGAGACGGGTTATAATTTCCTGAACCATGCGTTCAGTGCAAAGATTGTGATCATTCTGGCACTGATCTGGAGATGGACCGGATATAACATGGTATTTTATCTTTCCGGTTTGCAGAATATTGAGTATTCCGTATATGAGGCTGCGAAGATTGACGGAGCTTCTCCGTGGCAGTCCTTCTGGAAGATTACGGTTCCGTTATTGAAACCGACCATTCTTCTGACGGCGATCATGTCTACCAACGGGACGCTGCAGCTCTTCGACGAGTCTGTGAACCTAACAGGCGGCGGACCGGCGAATGCGACGATCACCATGTCGCACTACATTTACAATACCTCATTTAAGTACGTGCCGAATTTCGGATATGCGGCGGCGATGTCGTTCCTTATCCTGATTCTGGTGGCAATCCTGGCATTTGTACAGATGAAAGTAGGTGATAAGCGTGACTAAAGGGAAGAAGGCAGTTGTCTATATCGTATTAACGATTGTTTCATTGATTTCGGTATTTCCGCTTTACTGGATGGTATCTGCGGCGACCAATAAGAGTCTTGATGTGATGAGAGGAAGGCTGATTCCGGGCGGTGAGCTGATGAATAATGTGCGCAGTCTATTTTCACAGTATGATGTGGGGACTGCGATGGCGAATTCGTTTAAATATGCGGTGATTCTGACCGTGCTGTCGTTGGTGATCTGTTCTCTGGCGGGCTATGGATTCGAGATTTACCATGACAGAGGGAAGGATGCGGTTATGTCGGTGATCCTGCTTGCGATGATGGTGCCTTTTGCGGCAACGATGATTCCGCTGTATCAGGCGTTTTCCAAAATCGGACTTCTGAACTGTACCGCAGGATTTATCCTGCCGACGCTGTCCACTCCGTTTTTGATCATGATGTTCCGGCAAAGTGCCAGGTCTTTTCCGCATGATATCATTGAGGCAGCGCGGATGGACGGGCTGAATGAGATTCAGATTTTCTTTCGGATGTTCATTCCGACCATGAAATCGACCTATGCCGCAGCTATGACCATCACGTTCATGAATGCATGGAATAATTATTTGTGGCCGAAGGTTATCATGACGAATAAGACGAGCATCACCATGCCGATGCTGGTGGCGAACCTTAAGGAAGGGTATGTGACGGATTACGGAGTACTGATGCTGGCGGTACTTCTGTGTACCATACCGACGGCGATCGTATTCTTTGTACTGCAAAAGAGCTTTGCGGAGGGAATCACGGGAGCGGTGAAATAGGAAGTACGAAGGTGCAGCAATCCGCAGGGATTTGAAGAGGAGGCTGTCGCAGAATGTTTCAGAAATGTTGATTTTGCGGCAGCCTTTTGATTCACCTAAAATTATCAGGAGGAAGCAGAATCATGAAAGTGTTTGATTACAAGAAAGTAAAGGACCCGAAAATCTTTTGTGAGGGAAGGCTTGAGGCGCACTCCGACCATCGTTTTTTTGCGTCTTATGAAGATATGGCGGGTGGGGAAAATGAATTCCGGCTTAGCTTAAACGGGGTCTGGAAATTTCATTATGCGAAGAATTACCGGTCGGTGATCCCGGGATTTGAGAAGGAGGAATACGACACAGATGGATGGGATGATATCCGTGTGCCAGCCCATATCCAGCTTGAGGGATATGATATTCCGCAGTATGTAAACATTCAGTACTCGTGGGAAGGGCATGAGGAAATCCGGCCGGGGCAGATTCCAAAGCGCTTTAACCCGGTGGCAAGTTATGTGAAATATATCCGGATTCCGAAGCGGATGCAGGGTAGGCGGCTTTTTGTTGTTTTTGAAGGTGCGGAGAGCGGGCTGGCACTGTGGATGAATGGAAACTATGTCGGGTACAGTGAGGATTCTTTCACGCCTTCGGAATTTGAACTGACGGATTATGTGAAGGAAGGCGTCAATAAGCTGGCGGTGCAGGTATTTAAATGGACGGCGGGAAGCTGGTGCGAGGATCAGGATTTCTTCCGGTTTTCCGGAATTTACCGGGACGTTTATCTTTACACGGTTCCGGAAGTGCATGTGCGGGATTTGAACGTGAGAGCGGGAGTATCTGCGGACTTTCAGACGGGAAATCTGGAGCTGGAAGCCGGCGTGTGGGGAAGCGGTACAATGAAAATCACCCTGATGAGACAGGATGAAAAGATTCTGGAGGACTGGATAGAGCTTCGGGGTGGATGGGAGAATCGGTATTCTTATGAGATGGCGCATCCGGCTTTGTGGAGCGCGGAAAATCCTCAGCTGTATGAGTTGTTCTTGGAGATTTATGATGAAAACGGGGCTTTGCAGGAGGTGATTCCTGAAAAAACTGGATTTCGGCGATTTGAGCTGAAGGACGGGGTGATGCAGCTGAACGGAAAACGGATTGTTTTTAAAGGCGTGAATCGGCATGAATTCAATTCGGTGACGGGGAGATGTCCGAATGTCGAGGATATCCGAAAAGACCTGATCACGATGAAACGGCATAATATCAATGCAGTCCGCACCTGTCACTATCCGAATACAGGAGTATTCTACCGATTGTGCGATGAGTATGGGCTGTATGTGATTGACGAAATGAATTTGGAGACGCACGGGACGTGGGAGATGCCGGATGGAATCGCTCCGGCAGGGGAGATCATCCCGAAAGATAAGCCGGAATGGGCAGATCTTGTGATGGACCGGGCGGTTTCGATGTATGAGAGGGATAAAAATCACCCTTGTATCCTGATTTGGTCCTGCGGAAATGAATCCTTCGGAGGGAAGGATATCTATGCCGTGTCACAGTATTTCCGGGCGAAGGATTCTACGCGCCTGGTGCATTACGAGGGAGTGCACCGGGACAGGAGCTATAATGACACCAGTGATATGGAGAGCCGGATGTATCCGAGTGCGGAAGAAATCCGGGAGTTTCTTGGCAAAAACCGGAGCAAGCCGTTTATCTGCTGCGAGTATACTCATGCCATGGGCAATTCCTGCGGGGCGATGCATAAATACACGGACTTAAGTGATAATGAGCCATTGTACCAGGGAGGATTTATCTGGGATTATATTGACCAGTCCATGGTGAAAAAAGATCGCTACGGGAAGGAATTTCAGGCGTACGGCGGAGATTTCGGGGACCGCCCCACAGATTATAATTTCAGTGGCAACGGAATCGTGTATGGTGAGGAGAGGGACCCTTCGCCGAAAATGCAGGCGATCAAATTTAATTATCAGAATATCGCGCTGAACGTGGAAGAGGGTAGAGTGGTAATCTGCAACAAGAATCTGTTTACGAATACAGATCAGTATTCCTGCCGGATCGTAGTGGCAAAAAACGGTGTCGAATTTTTGCGAAGAGAAATTCAGATTGATGTGGAGCCATTGACGAAGAATGCATACTTGCTGCCGATCCTTTATGAAAAAGGAACCGGGGAGTATGTGATAACGGTATCGTTTCATTTGAAAGAGGATACTCTGTGGGCCGAAAAGGGGTATGAGGTTGCTTTCGGGCAGGCACTGCATGCGGTATACGGAAATGACGAGCCGTCCTGTGAGGAAGAGGGTGATGTACCGGAAGTGATTCACTCAAACAATAATTTGGGAGTGAGGGGTGAACATTTTGAGGCGATGTTCTCTTATTTGAATGGCGGCCTGGTCTCCTATCGGTATGCAGGGAAAGAGCTTTTGCAGGCGATACCGCGTCCGAATTTCTGGCGGGCACCGGTGGACAATGACTATGGGAGCCAGATGCCTATGTACTATGCGCAGTGGAAGATTGCCAGCCTTTATTTATCTCACAGAAAATATAAGGGAAAGGATCGGTGTTCGATCCTTATGCCGAAGGTGTGGGAGAAAGAGAAGAGTGTAAGTATTACCTATACTTATCTGATGCCCACCACACCTGCCAGTGAATGCAAAGTGGAATATGAGGTGTTTGCAGGCGGGAAAATCCGGGTTACACTTGCCTATGATAAAGTGGAAAAACTGGGCGATATGCCGGAATTTGGCGTGATGTTTAAGTTCGATGCGGATTATGACCGGCTGAAATGGTATGGGCTGGGGCCGCAGGAAACTTATGCGGACCGGAAGAGGGGAGCAAAGCTGGGAATCTATCAGAACCGGGTAGGTGACAACATGGCGAAATATCTTTGTCCCCAGGAGTGCGGGAACAAGGAGGGAGTGCGCTATGCTGAGCTGACGGACCGGAAGGGAAGAGGCATCCGGTTTTACATGGATGCGGACAATGGCCCGATGAGTTTTTCAGCCCTGCCCTTTACCCCGCATGAGCTGGAATGTGCAATGCATCCGTACGAGCTGCCGCAGGTACATTATACGGTGGTGCGGGTGTCAAAAGGGCAGATTGGGATTGCAGGAGATGACAGCTGGCTGACTCTCCCCCATCCCGAATATCGGCTCAAGGTGAGGGAGAAAATGGAATTCAGCTTTTGGATGCAGGGGATTTGATGGAAGCAGAATGAATGTTTCTGTAGATATGGAGTGCAAATATAAAAAAGTGACTGTCTTAATCTTGGTATTACTTGCACGAATGAAACGTGAGGTATACCAGACAGTCACTTTTTGTTTGTATTACCTTTTTATATTGTTTTTGTATTCCTGGGTTTTAAAGAAATCTTTTTTTGTCTAACTTGAAAATCAAAGCAAGTGCCGCATAGCAAATTACAATGACAATTACCCCATACGCTAACGAAATACCAATTTTGTATTCCTGCATATTCGTTATCATCGAAATGGAAATTGGTCTGTTATATACCCCATAAAGGAGCGCCGACATTGTATATTCACCAATCATTTTGATAAATACGAGTACGCCACCTGCCATAATTCCCGGTGCAATATTGGGGACAATAACGTTTTTGAATGTCTGGAACACATTTGCTCCCAGGCTTTTAGAAGCCTCTTCCAGATTTTTATTCAATCCTTGTATTGCTACTTCGCTAGAGCTTAAAAGCAGTGGCAGAGATGTGATTGTATATGCAACTGGCACAATATAAAATCCTCCTATTAATGCATTCCCAAAGGCAAAAACATTCTTTTTACTAAATGCATTAATCAGGTTGATTGCTACAACACTGGCAGGCATTGTCCAGGGAAGCATGAGCATTAATTTTAAAAATCCATGAAATTTTCCCTTATACTTTACTATCATATAGGAACTTGGCACAGTGATTATAAGGCCTGCGATTACTGCTATCATAGACATTTTCAAACTATTAAGCAGTGGCTTTAATACACGTGGCTTATTAAAAATTGTCAGATAATTTTCCAATGTGAAATCATGTGGGAAAATATCTTGCATGATAGAACTTGTTGAGGTAAATGACAAATATATAATTGCAATAATAGGAAAGAGAATCAGCAAAATCTGAATAAAGATCACGAATTTGCTGATAAGGGCCAGTAAACTGAATTTTCCGCTTAACGGTTTTATGATTGTACTTTTGTCAGTGTTATGTATCTCATAACGCTTACTGTAATACTGAATAAGCATCATGACCACCATGCTAATCATAAATAATACCACGACTTGTACGGATGCCAGTGCCATTTGGTTGTTTGCTTTGGAGCGGACAATCTGTGTACTAAGTACTTTGTATCCACCGCCAATCAGGTTCGGAGCAGAAAATGCACTGACCACAGAAGCAAATGTTACAATAACTGAAGATAAAACAGCGGGGGTGATTACCGGCCAAATGATATCTTTGAATATCTGAATCCATGACGCCCCCATACTTCTTGCCGCTTCAATACTGGAATTATCTACATATTTTAGAGCAACATATACGTTTAAATAAAAATACACATACTGAGTATATGTGATAACGAACACAATCGCGCCAAGCCCCTGGAAGTGAAACGGAATGCTTTCCAGACGGAACAGATATTGAATTGCTTTTGTCAGGATTCCGCTCTCACCATAGAGCTGAATAAAAGAAATTACTGTGATAACTCCTGGAATCATCATTGGACTTAAAAGCAAAATATGTGTCACCTTTTTCCATTTCCCCGCAAGAAATGTCATGTACAAAGAAAGCATAATCCCGATTGTCCCACATGTAAAAACGGCAAGTATTCCCAACAGAATCGTGTTGGAAATGACCAGAAGCTGATTTCCGTTTGAAAAATAACTTATATAAATGTCCGGACCATATCCGGTTTCTGTCTTCAAAGACTGCATAAATGTATGAATGAATGGAACAATGATGTATCCGGTGATTAGAAATCCCAGTGCTAAATACCATAGGATACGTAAGGGACTGATTTTTTTGTTTTTAAATTTCATTTTCTGCTCCGCCTCTATTTCTGTACGTCATATAGCCAATATCGCCCGGTTTCCATTCTTCTGCCAGATTCCCCATATTACTTTCTAGAATACAATATTCCGTGGCATCATCTGCTTTTACTACATACTCATAATACATGCCAACAAATTTTACCTCTGTGACACATACTTTTAACCCTTTTTCTGAATCACGGTTTAGAGTCATCTGTTCCGGCCGTACAAAAATAGTAGTTCCGTCAGCTCTTTTCATACAGTTTGACATGCCTACAAAATTTGCGACAAACTCTCCGTTGGGATGATTGTATACTTCTTTTGGAGTGTCCGCCTGCAATATTTTTCCATCCTTCATAACCGCGATTTTATCGGAAATCGTAAGGGCTTCTTGCTGATCGTGCGTGATGAAAAGTGTTGTGATTCCAATCTTGCGCTGAATTGCACGGATCTCTTCCCGCATTTTCACGCGAAGTGCAACATCAAGATTTGACATCGGTTCATCCAGAAGAAGCATTTGCGGTTTGATTATGAGCGCACGTGCAATGGCAACTCTCTGTTGTTGTCCGCCGGAAAGCTCATGAATTTTGCGATCTGCAAGTGCCTGAAGTCCTGTGAGCTCCATATAATAATCACAATTTTCTTTGATGAATTGTTTTGGCTTTTTACGAATTTTAAGACCGTAAGCAATGTTATCTCTTACCGTCATATTGGGGAACAGTGCATAATTTTGAAATACAATTCCCATATTCCTTTTCTCTGGTCTCCAATCGGTAATATTCGTATCTCCAATAAATACTTGTCCCTTTGTTGGCTCGAGAAATCCCGCAAGGATTCGGAGAAGTGTTGTTTTTCCACATCCGGAAGGACCAAGGAGGGTGAAAAATTCTCCTTTTCTAATTGTCAGATTAATTCCTTCCAATACTTTGGATGCTCCATAATTGTGAGAAATATTTTTTAAAATAATGTCACTCATAGATGTTTTCCTTTTCTTTATACCGAGATAAAGATCCGCTGGATATTTACTCAGGTATGCCTGACAACGTGAAATAGTGGAGGAGTATCTCCTCCACTACTATGTGTTATAAGCTATTCCTTTGCAACTGTTTTTGCGGCATCAATATAGTTGGTTTCCCATTTTTCTAACCACGCTGACTGATTTTCACTGATTACTGTCCAATCTACATCTAATGCAGAGAATTCTGTTTGCATCCATTCAGGACAGTCAGCTAATACTGAATCTAAAACAGGCATACGGTTGAATTCGTTTGCTGTCAGTAATTGTCCTTCAGATCCGCCTACAAATTCGATAAATGCCGCCGCTGCATTTGGATGTGGAGCATTTTTGATTGCTGCGATACAGTCTGTGATCACAACTGCGCCGCTTTTGGGGATTACCATTTCAAGGGGCATCTGGTTGTCTTCTTTATTAGCAATAACATCATTGATTACTGCCATAGAAATTGCAGCTTCGCCTTTTCCAACTGCCTGGAACATCATGCTGCCGCTGTTGTAAAAGTTCTTTGTGTTCTTGCTGAGAGCCTCAATGTAGTTCCAGGCTGCATCCTCACTTTCCTTTGCTGAGTTATAAGCAATTAAGGAGCAAATTGTGGAACGCATAGAAGAGGATAAAGAGTCACGGGTAACAATCTTATCGGCATATGCGCTGTCTGATAAATCGGACCAGTCTGTCGGAGCTTCTTCTTCTGTCATCATTTCTGAATTATAGAAAAGAACCATAGGTGTTCTGTAGGTTCCGTACCAGTATCCTTCTGCTTCTTTATATGCATCTGCAACATCTTTTGCCCATGAAGGCTGTGTCGGTTCATAGCAGCCTTCTTCCTGAAGCAGCATGTATGTTGCCGTATCACCGCCAAACATAATATCTGCCTGCGGGTTTTCTTTTTCGCTTCTTACACGATCTGCAAGTTCACCTTTTAAGTTAATAAATTCGACATCGACACCGGTCTTTTTTGTAAATGCAGTTGCAATGGCATCCAACATATCTTCGGGATGTGTCGTGTAAACTACCAAAGAATCTTCTAATTCTGCTTCTTTGTTTTCGGTTTCTTCGGTTTTGTCCTCAGTAGCTTTGTCTTCTGCGGCTTCCTTATTTGCACCACAAGCTGCGAGTGAAAGCATCATCGCACCGGCAAGTAAGATAGCCAAAAGTCTCTTTTTCATAATCTTGTTCCTCCCAAACATTTATAAATGTAATTTGTCAATAAAGGGGTGTGTGCTAATTATTACGCTACTTTGTTCATAAGCATAATCGATAAACACATTCATACCTCCAAGTATTGGCTTTCCTAATTATAGTATAATCGTAATTCTCAGTCCAATAGATAAGATCTATAAATCTGCGGCCATTTTATATCATTCTTATGATATTTTTAACAGGAACAAGCGTGCCATGATTTCTTTTGACGTCCGCAGGATTAGCATATGTGTGTTTGTATCATTGGTGTAATCTACATCATTTTCCACGGGATAAATGCATTCAGCGCTTACATATTTTTCAGGCAGTGGAATCTGAATCTCGCCGGAATCGCCAGAGCGTTTCCACACTGCCAGATACCCGTGATCTTTGCTGTCAAGCCCTAAGCAGACCCAGGTGTCCTCATAACCGGCAAGGCCCAGAGGCCAGAAGGGACGGCTGACGCGGATGTCCGGGCGGATCTGTTTGTAGAGGGAGATCCCTTCCCTCACCAGTTTTTTTCGTTCTTCGTCCAGTTTGGCCAGATGGCCGCTCTGGTGGATGCGCAGAAGCAGTGCATTTACCATATTGAAGATGGTCTCTTCCCGCAGGTCCTCCGGGGAGCAGGTGTCTGCTTCGTGGTTCATGGGATAGGACCACACGGCGGCCTGCTCCGGGGTGACACCAGTGGGGGAGTTGGCAGCGATGACGGCATATTTTAGATATTCCTCCTGGTCGCTGGTGGACTGGATGCTGATGCGGGAGAGCATGGCGTAATCGATGCGCATACCACCGCTTGAGCAGTTCTCAATGACCAGGTGGGGATACCGTGCAAAAAGGCTGTCCAGCCATTTCAGATAGCTGCGCTCGTGCATCAGCATTCCGTCTCCGGGACTGTCGGCCGCGTAATCGGTTCCGATGCCCGGTTCGATGTTATAATCCGTCTTAATGTATCCGATGTGGTAGTCGTTGACCAGGCGGTCGATGACCTGATCCATGTGCCGGATGACTTTCGGATTCCGGTAATCGAGCTGGAGGCGGCTACGGTCGTAGACCCGTCTCCCGTGCCGGGTGAAGAAACAGTCGTCCGTAAATTCTTCGGTGAGAGGACAGTGGATTCCCATGACCTCCGGTTCCAGCCACACGCCTGGGACCATGCCTTTGGACAGGATATAATCAGTCACTTCTTTTAATCCGTTCGGAAAACGAACGCGGCTCTCTTCCCATATGCCTACACTGTCCCACCAGTGTCCGTCGGCATACCAGCCTGCGTCGATACAGAAATATTCGCAGCCGGCCTCGGCAGCTACATCGATCAGCGGAAATTCTTCGGCTGCAGTGGGATTTCCCCAGAGGCAGTTCATGTAGTCATTGAAGATAACCGGAAGATGCAGGTTATCTTCATTTTTCCGGCGGATGATACGGCGGTAGTCGGTCAAAGTGCCCATAGCATCGTCGAAACCAAGAGCTGTGACTCCGACTGCGGCGGGAACAGTCTCGAAGGAATCGCCGGGGGCAAGATTTTTGTACCAGTGGGAGTAAAGCTCGTTCGGCCCGCCGAGAGCCAGGTAGAGCTGATTCTGGCCGCCGATCTCCCAGTGCCAGGAGCCATTGTGCTCAATCTGCCAGAAGATGCCGTTTTTACACTCGGTATTTTCCAGATAACCCATGGGGAGATATTCTTTTGTGGACCAGTTTCCGGTATTGGAGACGCGGACCAGGTTGGAGGAGCGCTGGACGAAAGACGGCTGTACCTGCAGAAGACCAAGTTCCGGCAGAGTATGGCATTTCCAGTTCATTTCACGCTGCCAGCTGTTGTGGGGAAGATAAAGTTTTAATTTTTCATCACGGGGGAGGCGGCCTTCCTTTTCAATTCCTTCATAATGGAAATTGGCGATATAGTCCAGAGTTTGAGACTCTTTTCCGTGGTTAGTGACCCGATGCCATATCCTGATAACGGGGAGCTTCTGATAAAACTGCATGTGGGATGTAACATAGACCTCGGTTTCTTCGTCGAAGGTGACGATGGTAAGAAGTCTTCCGTACTCATTGGTAATCATAGTATGGGAATCGTATTTCATGCGGTAGCCCGGGGCGGTCACAATGAATTTGTTGCCGTGGCGCTCGGTGGGGCGATCATATCCGGCTAGATTTATGCTGACGAACGGAAATCCGTCTCGGACTGCATTTGGATAAAGGTCCTCATCATGAAGCGGGAGGGCAGAAAAATGTAGAAGCTTGAACGTGTTGTCGTCCATGATGGCAAAGCGGATGTAGATGCCGTTTTCGTGAAGATCTATGGTGCGCATGGAATGGGTCCTCCTTGAATTAATATTTATTGACATCATACCATGTCTTCGACATGGCCCCTCCGGGGGGATGCGCACGTTTTGCAGAAGAAATTATACTCCCTTCGGTCGAACGCAAATCGGCGCGGTATAATGTCTGACGACATTATACCATATCCAACACAATTTGTCAGAAGAAAGAAGACTTCTGGGCAGCAAGAACCCTCCTTAAATAAAGCACATATAATATAGAGAAACCACAACTTATATAGGTATGCAGAAAAATGAAAGAATATGTGACATTATCGTTAGAAACCCATTTGTTTTTTGGAAGGATTATGAAGGAACACGCGCTGTTTCTTCTGGCCGGATTTCCGGCAGGGGAGACGGAGATGAGAAAACGGGCGGATTGGTTCCGTAAGGAGTTTGAGGATGGGCTGAGAAAGGCTGTACAGTTAAGCGACGGCATTGTAGGGGAAGCGGTTCTGGAGTCGGGAGAGATTGTGACAGAATTTACGCACAAAGCAGAGCAGCAGACAGAGCGGCTGACCGGAGTTCCCATTGACAGCAGGATTACGGAGGCAGAGCAGAAGCTGCGCTGCGGATGTCAGTTTATGCCGGACCGGGCACTGGTGCAGAATGTGAGAATGCTGAATCGGCGGATGTTAAGCCTTTTGAACGGGCTGATTGAATTTAAGGAACGGATTTTGCGGGAAGTGAAGGAATGCAGGCTTTATACAACAAATTATCCTCTTTTGATCGAGCATATCCTGCGGGAAGCGCGGCTGTACCGCCAGGTGGTTTTCGAGCTGGAACAAAGAGGAAGGATTTCACCCAAAGATATGAGGGAAACGGAGAGATTCTGGAATCAGATTATGATGGAGCACGCTCAGTTTATCCAGGGGCTTTTGGACCCGACGGAATGTGAGCTGATCGAAACAGCGGAAGAATTTGCCAAGGATTATTGCCGCCTGCTGAAGGAGGCGAAGGAACAGGATGCACGGGCCATGGATGAAATGCGAGGAAAGAGTATTATAACGACGGAAGCATACCAGCAGTTTAAGACGGCGGGAACGGAAGGGATCGTCGGCTGTCGGATCCGTTCCGTGATACTGCCGCTATTGGCGGATCATGTGCTCAGAGAAGCGAACCACTATCTGCGGATTCTGGAAGGCGGTAAGAAAGGTGGGGAGTCTTATGGAACTATGTAGATATCCGGCTCAGGAAGCGATACGAACCTTTCATATAGAAGCGATACAGATTCCCATTGTATATAACCGGTTTGGTGATCACGACCCGGACGGCCTCCTCTATGTGCTGGAGGAGGATGCCGGAAGAATCGAGCGGGAGGCAAGGCGGCGTTTTGAGATGGACCCGCCGCAGCCTTATGAAGAAGTACAGCCGCTGGTGATCCGGGTCAATCTGGGAGATACTGTGAAAATACGGTTCCGCTATCATTTGAATCGAAGACTATCCATTCATGTGCAGGGCTTATCTTATGATGTGGGCACTTCGGATGGAGCCAGTGTGGGATTAAACCAGGACAGTACAACCAGCGGGGAAATCTGGTATACCTGGTATGCGACTCAGGAGGGTGTCTATCTGTTTCATGATATGGCAGATGCGAGAAGCTCGGAGGAAGCTACCAATATCCATGGGTTGTTTGGCGCGGTAATTGTGGAGGCACCCGGTGCAAAATGGTTTCATCCGGAGACGGGGAAAGAGCTGGAGAGCGGCCTGATGGCAGATATTTACCAGCCCGGCCGACCTGCTTTCAGGGAGTACAGTGTGTTTTTCCATGATGAGCTGGAAATGAAAGATAAAGACGGCAAGCAGCCGGTCGATCCGCATACAGGGCTTGCGTCAGCGACCACGGCGATCAGTTATCGGTCGGAACCTATGCGGAACCGAGAGCCGCTGACCCATGATCCGGCGGACTCAGGGGAGGATATTTCCATGAGTTCCTGGGTGTATGGAGACCCTGCACCGCCGATTTTACGGGCGTATGTGGGAGATCCGGCAAAAATCCGGCTGGTTCACGGAGGAGTGAAAGAGACCCATGTGTTTCATCTGCACAATCATCAGTGGAGGTTGGAGCCGGAAAATGCGGTCTCTACCATTCTGGATTCCATTTCTATCAGTCCGCAGGAGTGTTTTACTTTAGATATTCTGCATGGGGCAGGGAGCTTAAACGGGATGATCGGGGATGCGATTTTTCACTGTCATTTGTATCCGCATTTTCATGAGGGGATGTGGACGCTGTGGAGGATTCACGACCGGCTGGAGGATGGAACCGGAAAACTGCCGGACGGCACGCGGATTCCGCCGCTTATCCCGCTTCCGGACAGGGAGAGACCACCGAAGAAAGATGCGCTTCATCCGGGGTATCCGAATTATATTCGGGGAGAAGTCGGGGAGAGTCCGCTGCAGCCGCCATGCGGTGTGATAGATCAAAATGGCGAAGTGACGAATCGGCCGACCGCACTGGAAAAGGCAAATTTTGCCGACAATGCAGTGCCGGGGGCGTTATATACGGAAACCTGCCCTTGCCACACTGTGACAATGACAGATGGGGGATGTGAGAAGGCAGGATGTGATGAGGGATGCCAGGAAGATAAGAAGGCGGGATGTGACGAGAGCTGTTTGGGATATGAGGAAGCAGAATGTGATGAGGGCGGCTTCGAACACAAAATAATGGAATATGATAAAGCTGGCTTGAAAAATAAGGAAGCAGAAAATGCAGCAGAAATGGCGGAGGAAAGAAAGATTGCGGAACAAACGGAGTGCAAATGTCCGACTTGCAGGCAGGGGAACGTGAAGATTTTCGAGATCGCCATGGTTCAGGCGCGTATCACTTACAATAGCTACGGCTGGCATGATCCGCAGGGACGATTCTTTGTTCTGAAAGAAGAACTTGAGAAGCACGGCGGCCTGGAGAATTATATCCGTAAGGTGGAGCAGCAGAAAATCAAAGTGGAACCTCTGGTGATCCGGGCGAATGCGGGAGACTGTATTGAGCTGCACACAACGAATCTTTTGCCGGAATTTCTGGAGGGAAGTCCCTTCCAGCTCAGAACCAGGACGGATATCGTGGGGCACCATGTGCATCTGGTCAAATTTGACACCATTGTCTCGGACGGCGCGGCAAACGGCTGGAATAATATAGCGGGAGCGAGGCGATATGAGACTCTGATAGAGCGGTTCTTTGCGGATGTGGAGCTGCGGACGGTTTTCTTCCACGATCATTTATTTGCCAATTCTCATCAGCAGCATGGAATGTTCGGTGCGCTGATCATCGAGGAAGCGGGGGCGACATTTCATGATCCGCGAAACGGGAAAGAACTTCGGTTTGGAACGCAGGCGGTGATTCGCAGGAGGGACGGAACGTCGTTCCGGGAGTTTGCATTATTTGTCCATGATTTTGCGCTTTTGTTTGACAAAGACGGAAATCCTTTAAATCCGCCGGCCGTGCCGGGGTCCCATGATGACCCGGGTGTGATGGGGATCAATTACCGGGCGGAGCCGATGCGTGAGAGGCTTCGAAGGAAGGAAGATCCGGCTTATATTTTCAGCTCCTTCGTACACGGGGACCCGGCCACGCCGATCCTTGAGACGTATCCGGGGGATGAACTGATGATCCGGCTGCTGGACGGTGCACATGAAGAGCAGCATTCTCTGAATGTGACCGGGATGTCCTGGAGGCGGGAACTGGAAGATATTCAGTCGCCGCTTGCCGCGTCTCAGACTGTGGGAATTTCGGAGGCATTTAACCTCAATGTGACGGAAAAATACGGTGCGGGGGATTACCTTTATTATTTCGGTGGAATTGATGATGCGTGGCTGGGACTTTGGGGGATTATCCGTGCCTATGACAAGTACCAGAAGCATTTGAAACCGCTCTGTAAGGGGAAAGACAGGATACTGCCGCTGCCTCCCTGCCCGGCAAGAGGTGATGTGATCCGGCGGTATGAGGTGGCTGCCATTCAGACGAAGCTGATTTACAACCGGTATGGGGATCATGACCCGAATGGACTGGTGTTTGTTCCTCTGGAGGATGTCGACATGGTGCTTGCGGGCAGATACGAGCCCAGGCCCCTCATCCTGCGGGCAAATGTGGGTGACTGGATCGAAGTGACATTGCACAATGCGCTGAGCCCGGAGGAGCCGGTGCCCTATTTCGATTACCCCAGGGTTCCGCTGGATGTGGAGCACACACCGTCCATGAGGGTATCCTTAAATCCGCAGTTTCTTCAGTATGACCCGGTAGGTGATTCGGGGATTAACGTGGGATATAATCCGAAAGAACAGACGGTGGGTATCGGGGAGAGCAAACGGTATCTCTGGCGGGCTGACCGGGAATATGGGGCATGTATCCTGCAGTCCTTCGGGGATATGAGGAACCACCGTTATCACGGGCTGTTCGGCGCAGTGATCGTGGAGCCGGCGGGGGCGAAATGGTACCGCAATTTTACAAAGAAAGAGGATGATTTTGCGGAGCAGGCAGTCGTTACGGCACCGGGACAGGAGAGCTTCCGCGAGTTTGTTCTTTTCATTCAAAATGGAATCCGGCTTCTCGATCAGGAAGGCAATCTGATTCAGACTGCGGTGGCGGACGAAGGAGAAATGTTGGATGCGGAGGATACGGGAGAGAAAGGCTATAATTACAGATCGGAGAGGTTTGCAAACCGGCTGAAGAGAGATCCGCGAGTGTGGAAAGTCTTCAGCAGCAAAATTCACGGCGATCCGGCAACCCCGCTGTGGAAGGCGTATCCCGGTGACCGGGTGATCTTCCGTACCATCATGCCGGCGGATAAGCCGAGAAATACGTCCATCGCCGTGCACGGGCACCTTTGGAGAGAGTAGCCTCAGGATGCATTTTCCAGAATCATTCCGCTGCAGGGAGGAGTCAGCATCGGAAATAAATTTGACATGGAACTGGAAGGAGGAGCAGCGTGCCCCGGTGACTATCTATACAGGTCCGGCAGTTTTGCATGGGATGTGGAATCGGGAATGTGGGGAATATTCCGGGTAATGAAACAGTCCTTTGGATGCAGGTGCAGAAAGGCGTGCGAAAGAATCGGGAAATGTTTTAGATAAAGAAAGAGAAATGCGGCCGGACACTGGCCGCATTTCTTGGGTTGTTTTTAATGGTTTTATTTGTATGATTCTTGTTTTCTTACTTTGCATCAAGTTAGCCATATTAACCTTGTGTGAACCGCGCAAGGAACTGCCGGGTCCGCTCTTCTCTCGGATTTCCAAAAACCTGCTGCGGTTTGCCTTGCTCTACAATAAAGCCGTCATCCATGAAAATCACATGGTCTGCAACATCTCTTGCAAATGCCATCTCATGCGTTACGATGATCATGGTGGTGTTCTGCATGGCAAGCTCCCGGATAACTCTTAGAACTTCGCCGGTCAGTTCCGGGTCCAGTGCTGAGGTGGGTTCGTCAAAACAGAGGATGTCCGGCTGAAGAGCGAGGGCGCGCGCGATGGCCACACGCTGGCACTGGCCGCCGGAGAGCTGGTGAGGATAGTTCGCCATGCGGTTTGCAAGCCCCATCTGATCCAGCAGCATTTTTGCCTGTGCTTCGATCTCTTCAAAGATTTCTTTTTTCCTGGTCTTATAATCTGGCTGTTCGGAGGCGAGAAGCCTTCTGGCGAGCATGACATTTTCCAGGGCCGTATACTGGGGAAACAGGTTGAAGGACTGGAATACCAGGCCGAAATGCAGCCGTTTCCTGCGAACCAGTGATTCTTTCTGGGTGGATGGATCGGCGGCGTCAAACAAGGTTTCCCCATTTACCCGAATGATGCCTTTGTCTGGCTGTTCGAGAAAATTCAGACACCGAAGAAGCGTAGTCTTGCCGCTCCCGGAGGAGCCGATGATCGAGAGCGCCTGTCCTTTTTCCAGGGAGAAGCTTACATCTTTGAGCACTTCTGTGCAGTTAAATGATTTCGTAATGTTTTCTACTTCTAATATTGACATCGTATCCCCCCTTTATCTGAAATATTCCAGTTTCTTTTCCAAACGTCCCAGAAGAACCGTGAGAATACCGTTGAAAATCAGGTAGTAGACAGCGGTAAAGAACAGCGGCCATATGGCGCCCGAGATTCCGTGGGAGCCTTTCAGAAATGCCTGCCCTGCCCATATGATCTCCTGGAATGCGATGATGCGGGAGAGGGAGGTATCCTTTACCAGGGTAATGATTTCATTTGACATCGGAGGCACAATGCGCTTGATCATCTGAAGCAGTGTGACCTTGAAAAAGATCTGTCGCCTGGTCATGCCCAGCACCAGCCCGGCCTCTTCCTGTCCTATGGGAACGCCCTGGATTCCGCCGCGGTAGATTTCTGAAAAATAGCAGGCGTAATTCAGGATGAAGGAAACGGCGGAGGCGAGAAAACGCCCTTCATCCCCGCCGCCCCATATTGGGTTGTGCAGCACCAGCCCCGGGAAGTAATAGATGATAAGGAGCTGGATCATAAGCGGAGTCCCCCGGATGATCCAGACGATCAGCCGGGTAAAAAGACTCAGTGGTTTGAAGCGGGACATGGAGCCAAACGCAATCACCAGCCCCAGCGGAAATGCACCGATCAAGGTGACAAAAAATAGTTTTAATGTTTGCAGGAAGCCGATATTCAACGCGTTTATTACGATCGGCATCTGTTCCATCATTTGTTTCATGAGGTACCTCTATTGTTCGATAAGTGCGGCTTGTACACCGTAGGTTTCTGCGCATTTTATCATAGAACCATCTTTGTAGCTTTCGGTAAAGAATTTATTTAAAGCTTCGGCAAGGTCTGAGCCTTTGCGGAAACCAACGCCGTATTGTTCGCTGTTCAGTCCTACTGTGTAGGTCAGGTTCTCATATCCGGTTCCTTCGCCTACCATGGCGGCAGCCATGAGGGAATCGATGACTGCGGCATCGGATGTGCCTGCGGACACCTCCATCAGAGCGCTTGCCTGGTCTTTCACCGGTGTGCAGTCAAGCTCCAGTTTTGTAAGTTCTTTTTCTCCGGCGCTTCCGGCCTCGGCTGCGAAAGAGAGCTCCTTGAGACTTTCGATATCCTGATATTTGTCCGCTTTATCTTTGGGAACGATGACTACCTGCGCATTGTTACAGTACGGCTTGGTACATTCCATAGCGCTGGTCACTTCGTCGACAAGAGTCATGCCGTTCCATACACAGTCGATTGTTTTGCCGTCAAGCTCCATAACCTTGTTGTCCCAGTCGATTTCTACAAATTCTACATCCACACCCAGACTCTCGGCAAAAGCTTTGGCCATGTCTGCGTCAAAACCGATCCACTCGCCGGAATCTTTTTGATAATCCATGGGTTCAAAATCGGTAATGCCGACTACCAGAGTTCCTTTGTCTTTTACATATTCCATGTCGGTCTGGGAAGCTTTGGCATCATCCTTTTTGTCGGAAGAATCGGAACCTCCACATGCGGCAAGGGATAATACCATTGCCATTACGGTCAGAAACGAGATTAATTTTTTCATAATATTGTTCTCCTCAGATTAAATTTACTACAGTCAGACTGCTTTACAATATTATCAAATTAGCAGACTAAAGTCAACTGGGAAATGAAGAGATTCTGTATTATTTTGTTTTTTTATTGTTTCAGGAAGAGTTGGGTGGAAATTGCAAAAAAAGAAGGGCTGTCTGCAAAAAGAGGAATTCTGTTTTGCAGCAGCCCTATGTCAATCAGATGTTGATAGGACATGTATTTAGAAGGCAGTCAGAGAGCAAGTTTCTGCGAATTTATGTCAAGTAAATGTTGTCATGAAATCTCTGACGACGCTTCCATTTATAGTTATAGTTTTCTTGATTTATCGGCCCCTGCGTTAATGCAGTCGATGACGGTCGCCCTAAGGCCGCCTTTTTCCAGTGCTTCGCAGCCTTCGATGGCGGTTCCGCCGGGGGAGGTTACCATATCTTTGAGTGCTCCTGGATGGATACCGGTCTCCAGCAGCATCTTGGCAGTTCCGAGGCAGGTTTGGGCGGCAAGGCGGTAGGAGGCGGCACGGGTGAGCCCCTGCTTTACGCCGCCGTCTGCCATGGCTTCTATGAACATCGCGATGTAAGCCGGGCCGCTTCCGGAGAGTCCGCATACTGCGTCCAGAAGGTTCTCAGGTACCATTTCCACGATTCCCATGGTCTCGAAGATAGAGATGGCAAGGGCGAGTTCTTCTTCCGTCAGATCATTGTCCGAGCAGAGGGCAAATGCACCCTCCAGTACGATGGCCGGAGCGTTGGGCATGGTGCGGAGAATGCGGGGATTCCCGTCTATCATACCGCGCAGGCGCTCGACGGAGATGCCTGCCATGACGGAGATGATCGCTTTGTCATCCAGCGCACCTTTGCACAGGGCAAGAGTGGAGGCTGCGTTCTGCGGTTTAACGGCCAGCAAAATCACGTCACAGCTCTTGCAGAGCTCTTCATAACCGGATGCCAGATGGACACCCCATTTTTTTGCTTTTTCCATCATCTTGGGATTTGTATCATAAACGTAGGCATTGTCCTGGGAAAGAACACCGGCATCCAGTGCACCGCTAAGGATTGCACCGCCCATGTTGCCACAGCCGATGATTCCGAAATTTTTAGTGATCATAATCGTTTTCGCTCCTTTAAAATAGAATTTTGGCCAATGGTTTCTTGTTAGTATATAACGAAGAGAATGGGTATGTCAAGAAAAGGAAGCACTTCCTATAACAGTGAGAAATATGTTATACTAAGAGAAACAGGAAAAAGGCAGGATACCGTGGTATGAAATGTGAAGAAGTGATCGCATGGTGGAAAAAAGAGAAAAAGGAATCGGCTGCAGATATTTATACGTTGTTGGATAATTTCCGGATATTATTCGCATATCATTCGGGAAAGATAGAAAATGAGGCAGTTACGCTACATGATACGCGTGAAATCTTTGAAAATGGCTGTGTTGTAAATTATACGGGTGATTTGCGGACATTGTTTGAAATAAAGAATCAAAAGGACTGCTTTGAAGACCTGATAGAACGGATTTTGCGAAAGGATGCTATCACGTTGGAACTGATTCGGAAGCTCCATTTGCAGCTCATGAAAGGATGTTATGATGAGAACCGCTATAAAAAGGGGGAACGCCCGGGGGAATTCAAGAAACATGACTATGTTACCGGAGATGGAATCGGGGCACCGCCGGAGGAGGTTGAGGCGGAATTAACGGATTTGCTTGAAGAGATAGAAGAAGCAGAGGGAAAGGATGTCCTGACGATTGCAGCGTATCTTCATCTTCGTTTTGAAGAGATACATCCCTTTGCCGACGGGAACGGGCGCGTGGGAAGAACTTTGCTTAACTATTATCTGATGACACATGATTATCCGCCATTGGTTTTATATGCGGAAGACAAGAAAACGTATTGTTTGTCGCTGGCCGTCTATGACAAAACTGGAAACATTGATGGATTTATTCGATTCCTAAAAGAGCAGATGGTCAAGACGTGGGAAAGAAAAAAGAGAGTGCCGGTAAGGCTTCATATGTTTGTGTAAGGAGCTTCCTGTATAATTCAAATATAAGGAATTCCAAGAAAGAAGGTTGAGAAAAAAATACCTCAGTGTAGAATAAGATTACTGACTTTGCACGGTTAGTAACAATCTTATTGAACAGAG
>Ga0129308_1001474_pt1 | contig 24367 bp, 28 predicted proteins | sample L827metagenome_FD_94440 | JGI IMG/M metagenome (GOLD analysis project Ga0129308, IMG submission 94440) | Ring-tailed lemur group fecal microbial communities from Wisconsin, USA - L827 metagenome | ecosystem: Host-associated > Mammals > Digestive system > Large intestine > Fecal | place: USA... | reverse complement strand
TTATAACACAGATAAAAAATAAATGGAAGAAATTACAAGAAAAAAAGTGCGATAGAATCGACACTTCTGAAACAGGGTAATTTTTACTTCTAAACAAACATGGTGCAAACTTCTAAAGACGGGATTAGTGCAGTTGCTTGCTCTAAATCGATTATTGATGATAAAATAGGATAAAGATTTGAGGTGAGATAATGGAATTGAGGACATTGAGGTATTTTTTAGTTGTTGCAAGAGAGCAGAATATTACCAAGGCCGCAGAACTCCTTTATATTACACAGCCGACTTTATCCAGACAGCTCATGGCATTGGAAGAAGAACTGGGTGTTTCGTTGTTTATTCGCAGCAACAGGAAAATGGAGCTAAGCGAAGCGGGACAGATTTTAAAGCGGCGGGCAGAAGAAATTATTCAGCTGACGGATCTTGCACAAAAGGAAGTTGGCACATCTGCGCATCCAATTGCCGGAGAAATTTCTATTGGTTGTGGGATTACTCAGGCAACAGAAACAATGGGGAAATTCATCAGTAGTTTTCAAAAAAAATACCCAGGCGTTGTTTTTCATATTCAAAATGGAAATAGTGAAGGTATTATGGAAAAGATAGATAAGGGATTGTTGGATGTTGGAATTGTATTGGATCCGGATAGAATTGATCATTATGATTTTATCCGTCTTAAAGAAAAAGAAAAATGGGGGCTTTTAATGCATAAGGATGATCCATTGGCTTGTAAGCAATATATTAAGGCAGAAGATCTGCGGGCTAGTACGCTGATTGGCACCCCAAGATTAGATATGCAGAATCATTTTCGTCAATGGCTGGGAACGGATGAAATAGACTTTCATCTAGCTGCAACCTCAGAACTGTCTTCAACGGCCGCAACACTTGTGAAAAATCATGTTGGCAGGGCACTGATCATTGAAGGTGCTGCAGCAGATTTACGCTCGGACCTGTTTTGTTTTCGGCTATTAGCACCGGAACTTAATTCCAATTCTTATGTTATTTGGAAAAAATATCTGGCAAAAAACGATGTAATGACGGCGTTTTTACTATTTCTGAATGACTATCTGGGAAAAAGTGAAGTGGACAAATAGACGAGCTTTAATTTTGTATGTGAGTGAGGCATGGCTGCATATACAGAATAAGTATTTTACAACGAGTAAGAAAAATCCTATGATAAATACGGAAAGTTTATTATAGGAGAAAAGCTAAGTAATTAAGCTAGCAAACGTGATAAAATGTGTTAAAACAACTCAAAGGAGTGGAGCTGTTATGAACACATCAAAAATCACGAATTACAAGCCAAAAGATTTTGCTGAACTGTTAGGCGCAGCCATTGTCATCTTTGTTTGGCTGATGCATTACTTGGAGATGAATTAGCTAAAGATCATTATCATCATTTAGCTAAAAAGGCAAGCGATTGTATCAATTGTGGTCATTGCGATAAGCGCTGTCCATACCATGTTAAACAGTCTGGACGCATGCAGAAGATTAAAGCATATTAGGAGAATAGAAACTTCAGGTATTCCAATCTGAAGTTTTTTGATTTTATAAAAGTCAATGCTAGTCATTAAAGTGAAAAGAAAAGACATAAACCTAAGATATTGTTTAATCTTGAGTTTATGTCTGTGAAAGATTTATCCTAAAATATGTCTGTCTTTAGTTTAGCTTTTACATGTCTAAAATGTCACCAAGTTTAGACCATTCTCTTTTCAGGGTCAGTGCATGTATATTTTATTCTTTATATAAAATATCATAGAAGTAGTGTTTAAATTCTTCTAAACCCATTTCCTGTCTTTTTTTGTATAGGTTTTTTGCAGCTTTGCCAACGATATAATGAAAGGTATCTGTACCATCTGTTGCAGCTTCATAGGCAATGTTGGCAACTTCATCTGGGGCAGGAAAAGTTTCAAGATCTGGGATCAACACCTTAGATAGATTCTTTGCTGCTGTGGTATAGGCTTCATGATTGTAAGTTTCCATTTTAAAATTTGTTTTAATTGCTCCGGGGACAATCGTTTTCACTTTGATGTTATACGGACGCAGTTCATAATAGAGCGCTTCACATAGTCCTTCAATGCCACGTTTCGCACAGTTATAAACAGAATCTAAAGGGAATGAGATGATTCCTGCCAAAGAAGTTGTTGTCAGGAGAAGACCATCTCTTTTTTCTTTAAAATATGGAATAAATGCTTGTGTCAGGCGAATCATTCCCATCATATCTGTTTCAAATAAACGGCGAAGATTATCTTCAGGTATCGTTTCCAAGGCACCTTTCATGCCATAGCCGGCATTATTATACAGCACATCTAGTCCACCCTGGCTAATGACTTCTTTCGACACTCGATCAATATCTTCTTGAACAGTAATATCCAATTTCATTAATGTGATATGATCAAACTTTGTTAATTCTTTCTCCTCTTCGGGTTTTCTCATTGTAGCAATGACATGCCATCCTTTAGCAGCAAATAATTTTGCTGTTTCTTTACCGATTCCTGAAGATGCACCTGTGATTAAAATTGTTTTCATTTCTTTTTCTAATAATGCATAGTATTCCCATGTTGCCTTAGCATATTGCGTAACCAGAGTTTCACCCATTGCCTGGATAACACGTTCCTCTTTTTCAAACAGTTCAAGTAAAATTGATTCAGCGTAGGACTGACCCGTGACTGTCAGTTTTACCTTTTTCTCTCTTTTATCATCTTTGGAAACAGTCAGTTCGACATAACCTTTCTTTTTTAAATTTGAAATGATATTGTTGACTGTCTGTTTTGGAAAGGCATTATTTTGAGCAATATTTTTTTGGGTTATTCCTTCATTAATCGAAGTAAATAAACTATAAAGTACACACTGTTCATAGTAATTGATGTCGTGATTTTGTGCCCATTCTTGGTATAAGACACGTGATTTGCAAATGTTTGCATTGATTTCTTTGGTTATTTTGAGAATATCAGAATTCATATAGCCACCCCTCTCAATAGTCTTTACAAGGACTGTTATAGTCTCTTCAAAGACTAGCGTCAATAAAGAAAGTGAAAAATAGATTGCATAATGGTAATTTAATAAAAAAATGACGCATTGTTAAAATGCGCCATTCTGTATTAGCGAATAGGATAACAAATTTCTGTCACAAATTCGTCTGGATTTTGTGTTTGTAAATGACCAATGTGGTAAATTGAGAAGTCAGGGCCGGTAATTTCACAGCCATGATCCGAAATCCACTGGGCAATATGATAGGATACATCAGTGATATGTGTGTAACTGCCGTTAAAAGTGACGGAGGCGACTTTCGTAGCTGGGAATTTTTTGAAATGGATGTTTTCAGTATCCTGATAATTTCCTTTGACTTCAATCATGATTTCTACATCGACTTCTTTTTCCTTATAGCCCTCGTCGTAAAAGACAGCTGCCGTCATACCATTTTCAACTATTTGAACATCCATTTGACATTCCGCAAGTTCATTAAACAGTCCTTTCCATAATAATCCTTCTTTGTCATAAGAAGGGATAATTGCTCTTCTTGTCATTACATCTTTTGATTCAATTGTTTTAATTTCAACTTGATAATTCATCATAACTTCCTCCTGTTTAAGTTTTTGGACAGTGCATGTCAGGGCGCTGATTTTCTCATCTAACTGCTTTCTTTCCCGAATCAATGTTTCTTTTTGAATGGACAGGTACTGTATCATTTCCTCAGGTTTGCGGTAAATGGATAAAAGTTTTCTGATTTCTTCCGTTCTAAAACCTAAATAACGCAGATAATTAATATGTGAGGCGGTTTTTAATTGCTTAGGGTCATAATAGCGATAACCATTCTCTTTAATAATCAGCGGTTTTAAAATATTTTTTTCATCATAATACCTCAGCATTCGGATACTGATTCTAGAAAGTTTTGAAAAGTCTGATATTTTTAACATTCGGAGGTCCTCCTTATTGAGCTCATTGATAGCATAAACGATAACATGATGTCAGAGTCAAGCAAAAAAATAAATTAAATTAAACAAATTGAAATATGATTTTACATTGTAAAAAAGGTGAAAAAATAATTTTACATCTATTTTACATGCCTCACCTTTGTATTTAACATTACCGTTTTATAATGACGATGTCAAATGAAAAAGGAGATTGATGACAAATGAAAAAAATTGGAAAAATCGTTTTAAGCGCATTGTGCTGCTTAGGCTTGGCCGGATGCGGCAATAGTAACAGCGATGAAGCAGAGCTTAGCGGAAAAATCAGTATGAACGGTTCTACATCTATGGAAAAAGTTGTAAATGCATTAGCTGAAGCATTCAATGAAAAGTATCCTGGTGTCACTGTTGAACCTCAGTTTACTGGATCTGGTTCAGGGATTGAGGCAGTCACTAAAGGTACAACAGACATTGGCAACAGCTCAAGAAATTTAAAAGATTCTGAAAAAGCCAACGGTATTGAAGAAAATATCATTGCCATTGATGGTATCGCCGTTATTGTCGGCAATGACAATTCAGTTTCAGATTTAACAAAACAGCAGTTAATTGATATTTACACTGGAAAAATCACTAACTGGAAAGATTTAGGCGGCGCTGATCAGCCAATCGTTGTTATTGGACGTGAAGCAGCTTCGGGAACGCGCGGTGCCTTTGAAGAATTACTGGAAATTGCAGATGCCTGCAAGTATGCTCAGGAAATTGATTCTACCGGAGGCGTTGTTGCCAAAGTCCAGGAAACACAGGGAGCAATCGGCTATGTTTCTTTGGATGTTTTAAATGGACAGGTCAAAGCCTTGAAATTAGATGGTGTTGAAGCAACAGAAGCTAATATCAAAGCAGATACTTATTTCTTAAAAAGACCATTTGTAATGGCCACAAAAGGAAGCATTGCGGAACAGAACGAAAATGTCAAAGCATTCTTTGAATTTGTTCAGTCAGATGAAGGAAAAGAAATCATTAAGTCTGTCGGTTTGATTACAGTTGACTAAAATGACGATATTTTCAAACAAAAAAGCGAAATCGATGATTGAAAAAGGCGCAGCGGCAATTTTTGTAGGCTGTGCCCTTCTTTCAATTATTGCAGTAGTGGCTATTACAGCCTACATGATTATTGCCGGAACACCTGCCTTAAAGCAGGTCGGCATTACCGATATTCTTTTTGGAACGATCTGGAGTCCTTCATCCGCAAATCCGCAGTTTGGTATTTTATATGTTATCCTGACGTCCATTATCGGTACCGCATTGGCTGTGTTATTAGGTGTGCCTGTCGGTTTGTTATCAGCGGTTTTTCTTTCTGAAATTGCCAGTGAGAAGTGGCGAAAAATACTAAAATCTGCCGTCGAACTGCTGGCTGGCATCCCATCTGTTATTTATGGTTTATTAGGTATCATTTTAATCTGTCCGGCTGTTTATCAAATCGAACTGGCGATTTATAAAAATGATCCTACCCATCAGTTTACCGGAGGCGCCAATTTCATTTCTGCGGTGCTGGTTTTAACACTGATGATTTTACCAACATTAATTAATATTACGGAAACTTCTCTGAAGTCAGTACCCATGCATTATCGGACAAGTTCGCTGGCTTTGGGAGCTACTAAGATACAAACGATTTTTAAGGTTGTGATTCCTACAGCTAAAAAGGGCATTATGAGTGCTGTTGTTTTAGGGGTCGGCCGGGCGATTGGTGAGACGATGGCAATCTTATCCGTTGCCGGAAACTCTATTAATTTGCCGCTGCCTTTTGCTTCAGTACGTTTTCTGACAACCGCAATCGCTTCAGAAATGTCTTATTCTGAAGGTCTGCATCGGCAGGTTCTGTTTACAATTGGGTTAGTTTTATTTGTCTTTATTATGATTGTCAATCTAGTTTTAAGTCATATGATGAAGCAGGGTGAGAACAATGAATAGTTTATACAATAAAAAAGTAAGGTATCGTGATGAGGTACTGAAAGCATTGATTTATCTTTCTTCATTATTGGTCTTTGCCTTGGTCTTGATGATGATTGTTTTTATATTAGTCAAAGCATTGCCGTATCTCAATTTAGCATTCTTTACGACTGCCAAAAGTACCTTGAAGGGAACGGATGGCATTCTTTCCAATATGATTAATACGATTTATGTCATTGTTGTGACTTTATTAATTGCTTGTCCAATCGGTATTGGCGGTGCGATTTATTTAAGTGAATATGCGAAAAATCAAAAATTTGTGGAAATTATATCCTTTGCCCTGGAAGTCCTTTCCGGTATTCCATCAATTATATATGGTCTGTTTGGCATGATTTTCTTTGGGGAAAAATTAGGATTAGGTTATTCTATTTTAAATGGATCACTGACTTTGTCATTAATGATATTGCCAATTCTTACTCGTAATGCTCAGCTGGCCTTAAGCAATGTTCCTCAGTCCTATCGGGAAGCAGCTCGAGGTATTGGCGCACAGAAATGGTATATGATTAGAACCGTCTTACTGCCAAGTGCCATTCCTGGTATTCTGACAGGGATTATTTTGGCTATGGGACGTATCGTTGCTGAGTCTGCCGTATTAATTTTTACAGCAGGTGCAGGATATTTTATGCCAAGCAGCATTTTAGGACATATTTTGAAAAGTGGCGGAACACTGACTGTTCGTCTGTATTTTGAAATGAACAACGCGAATTATTCAGCCGCATTTATGATTGCTTTACTGTTAGTTGTTGTAGTATTGGGCATGAATGCACTGGCTAAATGGATCGCCAGGAGATTTGACGTCAATGGAGGTTAGTCATGGATAGTAAAATACAAGTCAATCAAGTGAATCTGTATTATGGCAGCAAACATGCCTTAAAAAATGTCAGTATGGAAATTCCATCTCATCAGATCACGGCATTTATCGGCCCAAGCGGCTGTGGGAAATCAACATTTTTAAAAATATTTAACCGAATGCAGGATTACGTCGATAACGTTAAAATCAGCGGTGACATCATTCTGGATGGTGAAAATATTTATGATCCTCGGGTAGATCCGACAATTCTGAGAAAAAAAGTAGGGATGGTTTTCCAGCAGCCAAACCCTTTTCCTATGAGCATTTATGATAATGTTGCCTATGGTCCCAGAGTTCATGGGATTAAAAATAAGGTGAAGCTGGATGCCATCGTCAGAGAGAGTCTGGAACAGGCAGCCTTGTATGAAGAAGTGAAGGATCGCCTGTACAGCAGTGCCTTAGGGCTTTCCGGCGGACAGCAGCAGCGTTTATGTATTGCCAGATGTCTGGCAGTCAAACCAGAAGTAATTTTATTGGATGAGCCAACAAGTGCCCTGGATCCTATTTCAACTTCTAAAATTGAGGAATTGTTAATGACGTTAAAGGAGCATTATACAATTATTATTGTGACGCATAATATGCAGCAGGCAGCACGTATTTCAGATAAAACAGCTTTTTTCCTTTTAGGTGAGATGATCGAATATAATGACACGATGGAAATTTTCGCTAATCCAAAGGATAAAAGAACAGAAGATTACATTACAGGGAGGTTTGGTTAAATGCGTAGTCGTTATGATGAAGAGCTGGGTCAGCTGCATGTTGAACTTACCAAGATGGGCAGTTTATGTGAGGAAGCCATTGAGATTTCCAGTCAGCTCCTTTTTGAAGACAACATTGAAAAAAGACAGACAGTTCAGGCATTGGAAGATGAAATTGATCATCAGGAGCGTGTGATTGAAAATCATTGCATGCGGCTGATTTTACTTGAACAGCCGGTAGCCAGCGATTTAAAACGGGTGTCGGCCGCATTGAAAATGATTTCTGATTTGGAACGCATTGGCGATCAGGCACTTGATATTGCTCAATTGCCACCTTTTGCGCGTTTTTCGATGCAAACGCATATTGATGATATGGCAGCGATGTGTCAGGAAATGTTACGGACAACAATTCGGGCTTTTGTAGGAAATGAATTGAAATTAGCACAAGAAGCCGTTAAAATGGATGATATAGTAGATGACCTTTTTATGCAGGTCAAGGATGCAGCGGCAAAGATTATTGCCGAACAGCCAGCTTTAGCGGAGGATGTTTTAAATTTATTGATGGCCGCTAAATATTTTGAGAGAATTGGTGATCATACGGTCAATATTTCAGAATGTGTCATCCGCTCATTAAACCACTAGCAAGGAGGAAGGCTTATGATTTACCTTGTCGAAGACGACAGCAGTATTCAGAAATTAGTGATATATACCCTGCGCAGCCAGGGCTTTGAGGCAGAAGGGTTTGCTTTGCCATCTGAGTTCTATCAGGCCATGGAAAAGCAAATACCGGATTTGATTATTTTGGATATTATGCTGCCGGAAGAAGATGGGCTTTCAATTCTTCATAAAATAAGAAATCATCGGGATACAGCGCATTTGCCTGTCATGATGTTAACGGCTAAAGGCAGTGAGTATGATACCGTGCTGGGACTTGACAGCGGCGCTGATGATTATGTGGCAAAACCATTTCGGATGATGGAGCTGCTTTCCCGAATCCGTGCTTTGTTAAGAAGAACGCAGACAGCCCGCACGACCAGAAGCCTTTCTTATAAAGACCTGGAAGTCAATGTTGATGAACATCTGGTTAAAGTTCAGGGAGAAAATGTGATCCTGACACGTAAAGAATTTGAACTGCTCTGTATGCTTTTGGAAAATCAGGGCAGAGTTCTGACACGCGACCAGCTGTTAAATAAAATCTGGGGATATGATTTTGACGGTGAAAGCCGGACGGTGGATGTGCATGTGCGTACACTTCGCCAGAAAATAGAGCCTTGCGGACAGTATATTGAGACAGTTCGAGGGGTAGGCTATAAAATAGGAGGAAGCAATTTATGACACAACGAATATTTAAATCTATGTTGTCAGTTGCTGGCGTAACCTTAATGATTTGTTTCCTGTTAATTGTAGGCATTTTGTATCAGCATTTTGATGATGAAATGATGATTCAATTAGAGAAAGAAGCCGGATATTTAAGTGCGGCAGTTGAGTCAAGAGGTATTGATTACCTCAAATCTTTAAATGATGATCAGCGCATTACTTTGATTGATGCCCATGGCAATGTGCTTTATGATAATCAGGTAGATGAGATGCAAATGGAGAATCACTTGGCTCGTGAAGAAATCAAAGAAGCCATTGAAACCGGGAAGGGCGCCAGTGAACGTTATTCTACGACATTATCATCTAAGACGATTTATTATGCTTTAAGACTTAATGACGGTACGATATTACGAGTGGCTTCTTATCAGAACACAGTATTTTATTTGCTTTTCGGGCTAATTCAGCCTATTGGGATTATTGTCATTATTATGCTTTGTCTGGCGGCTTATATGTCTAATCGTGTTGCCAAAAAGATTACGGAACCAATTAATGAGCTGGACCTGGATCATCCCGAAGAAAACACAACTTATCCTGAATTGAATCCGCTACTGACAAGGATTTTCAGGCAGAAGGTTAAATTAAAGGAACAAATGGAACAGGCAACCCGACAGCAGACAGAGTTTAAAATGATTACTGATCATATGGATGAGGGGTTTGTCATTGTCGCTAAGGATTTGTCAATTCTTTCATATAATGAGAGTATTAAAAAGCATTTAGGGCTGATTGATGAGATTCAGGGAGCATCTATTTATATCTTGAATCATGAGAAAGCTTTTATTGATTTTATTGAAAAAACCATGGAAGGACATCATAATGAGTGGCTTCAGAATGTTCAGGAGCATTATTATCAGTGGATTTCTAATCCAGTTATTCAGGATAATAAAGTGAGTGGTGCAGTGATTGTGATGATGGATGTCACTGAGAAAACGAAACGTGAAAATTATCGTCGGGAATTTACAGCCAATGTGTCCCACGAGCTGAAAACACCTTTAACTTCCATTTCCGGTTTTGCGGAAATCATTCAGAATGGCATTGCCCGCGAAGAAGATATCCAAAACTTTGCCGGCGATATATTTAAAGAATCTCAGCGATTGATTCAGCTGGTCAATGATATTATTCGTCTTTCTCAGTTGGATGATGAGAGTATTGTCTATCAAAAAGAGAAAGTTTCCATCGAGGAACAGGTTGATAAATGCCTGGAGCCTTTATTACACAGTGCCAGCAAAGCGAAGGTGCTGATTAATAAAGTGGGCGAGGATTTTACTTTCAATACAGTACCAAGTATTTTCCAGGAAATATTGTTTAATCTTGTCGATAATGCCATTAAATACAATAAAGAAAATGGCCATGTGGATATTATTTATAACAAAGACAGCCAGAAAGTCCGGATAACGGTCCTGGACAATGGCATTGGTATTCCGCCTCAGGATCAGGAACGTATCTTTGAACGTTTTTATCGTGTTGATAAAGGGCGCTCCAGTCAGAAAGGCGGTACTGGATTAGGGCTTTCCATTGTTAAGCATGGTGTTGCGACATTGAATGGCCGTATTGAATTAAAGAGTGCCCTTCATCAGGGAACGACAGTAACTTTTGATTTGCCTTTGTAAATCAGCACAGTTTAAGGAGTGAATGCAATAAATTTACCCCTTTTACATATGAAAAATCTCTCCATCCGTCCGTTGGTTGGAGAGATTTTTTTGAATCTATGATTCATTTAATATGCATTCATGAATGTCATTTTCTTTTGAGAATCCGTTCTTTTGATAAAAGCTGACGGATTGTTCACTCGGCCAGACAAAAAGCAGCTCACAGTTTTTTCGTGTCAAATCGTTTTGAATATAACGAAGCAGTTGACTGCCTGTTTGTTTGTTGCGGTAAGCTGGCAGTGTAAAGACACTGGTCAAATAAGCAATACTTTGTGATGGACGCCCTGGTTTTGGCAGTTTGACAATTTGATACACATACATTGCCGACAGAATCTGACCATTTTTTTCAGCGACATAGCAGCGATAGCCATGACCTTCCTGGATAAAAGAGATAAACTCATTTAGAAAGCCATCCCTGTCAATATGGCTTAAATCAATTTCACCATCTTCAAGGACGTGGTTCCATTTCATGATGGCAAGCTGTGGATAGTCTGCCTGCCGGGCCTGTCGAAAAGTGATCATTTAATCTGCTTCATCCTTAACGTTGCCGCTGTGGATGCTCTCAGTTGTTTTTTCCAGAGGCAGCCATTGTAAAGCTTTTTCAATATAGGTGTCCCAGAAATCCCAGGTATGAGCACCTGGCCCTTCAACATATGTGACATCTACACCATTTTCTTCCAAGAAAGCTTTATAGTCACGATTTTCTTCAATTAAGAAGTCTTCAGTACCACAGGCCATATAGATTTTTGGTATTTCTGCATTTTCTTTTTTTAATTGTGTCACCAGAGCCTTATAGTCTTTTTCACTGCCAACCAATTTGTCAAGGTCACCGAAGATACTTTCATAATAGCTGCGGCGATGTGTAGGCAGCGGGCTGCTGTTGTCTGAAGAAAGAATTGTTTTAAAAATTAATCCAGATGAAAGAGCGCAGATGTGTGAGAATGTATCATGGAAATGCAGACCATTTACCAATGCACCATATCCGCCCATTGAAAGACCGGCAATATAAGTGTCTTCGCGTTTATCAGAAAGCGGAAATAATGCTCTGGTTTTTTCTACTAACTCCTTGCCGATAAACTGACTGTACATTTCACCGGAAGTTTCATTGTCCACATAAAACTTATTGTCTCCGGAAGGCATAATAACTGCCAGATTCTGATCCTGAGCCCAGCGCTGAATGCGCGTGCCAGTTACCCAATCTGTATAGTTGCCAAAGATGCCATGTAACAGATAAAGCGTTTTAAATGGTTTCTTTTCTCTTACCGGCATTCCTGGCAGGGTCATCTTGTCCACAGGCACAATGGCATTGATGGTTACTGTACGCATCAATGATTCTGAAAATAAATCTACTCTGATTAAAGCCATGTTTTTTCCTCCTCATTATTATTTGCTTCATGTTACTTTTATTATAACAGATTTTCAGCCCAAATAAATGGCATTATCCGATGATTCAGATATTTTTTTTTAGATGATTTTAATACAGCGGATTATTTGCTTATAAATGCTTTACAAGTGACATGAGATAATAAAATCATAAAGAAGGCAGGTGTTAAGCATGCGTGATGTCTTATTGGCTATTGCCGTTGGTTTATATGCACTTTGGGGTTATTCTGTCATTAGGAAAGTGGATATCTATCTTACTTTAAATCAGGAAGAAGAGCAGGATGAAGCGGAAAAAGAGGTTCAAGAACGGCCATCTGATATCATTGGCATCCTGCAGCGGCGTCTTCTTAGCTGGTATCGTCATCCACGACTTTCACGGTTTCTTTTTCGTATCTTAATGCATCTTTAGTTTTGTGCTATAATGAGAATAGTTAAAGGCGGTGATGGGTGTGGCAACGCAGCGCTATCATAAAAATGAAATCAGTTTTACCAAAGCATCATTCTTTTTAGACTTTGCGAAAAGTGTTGGCATAATGACCATGGCGACTGCTTTCGGATTGATTTTTTCACATCTTGGTTTCAGTGAGGCAAATATTATTACTGTCTATATTTTAGGCGTATTGATTATTTCGGTCATTACCAGTCATCGTATTTACAGTTTCATTTTTTCGCTAATCAGTGTGATTATTTTTAATTTCTTTTTTACTGAACCTAAATTTACGCTTATTGCTTATGATAATGGGGATCCGGTAACTTTTCTTGTCATGTTTTTATCGGCTTTTATGACAAGTTCACTGGCTGTAAAGTTAAAAACACATGCGCGTTTTGAGGCGGAACGTGCCTATCGAACGCAGATTTTATTTGATACCAATCAGCTCTTGGGTCAGGCAGAAGGCAGAGAGGCTATTGCGACAGCGACGGCAACGCAGTTGGTTAAATTACTTTCAAGAGATATTGTGATATATCTAAGAGAGGGTGATGCTTTGCAGGCGCCGCTGGTGTTTCCGGCACCGGGCCATGAGTGTGCAGCTGTGCTCATCAGCTCTGATGAACAGGAGAAGGCACTTCAGTTTCTGAAGCAGACATATGATGAAAATACAGATGCCTCTTCCGTTTGTTTATATTTTCCTATTGGTATGAATACTTATTCCTTTGGCGTTGTTGGCATTGCTTTGGATGAGCGCACTTTGGGTACCTTTGAAAAAAGTATCGTTCTTTCGATTTTGGGAGAATGTGCGCTGGCCTTGGAAAATGAGAAAAATGCCCGGGAGAAGGAAGAAGCTGCGATTATGGCTAAAAATGAGCAGCTGCAGGCAAATCTGCTGCGGGCAATTTCTCATGATCTGCGGACGCCCCTGACTTCCATTTCCGGGAATGCCAGCAATCTTTTGTCCAATGGCGATAATTTTGATGAAGAGACAAAGCGGCAGCTTTATACTGATATCTACGATGATGCCATGTGGCTGGTCGGTTTAGTCGAAAATTTACTGGCAGTGACGCGTATTGAACAGGGCAAGATGAATCTTCATTTTTCTGTAGAACTGATGGATGAAGTCATTCAGGAAGCCCTGACGCATGTCAATCGGCATAAAGCATCCCATCGGCTGGTTATCAAAGAAACGGATGAACTGCTTTTAGCCAGAATGGATGCCCGGCTGATTGTTCAGGTATTGATTAATCTAATTGATAATGCCGTTAAATATACACCGGATGGCTCTACAATTACTATTTCTGCCTGGCGAAAGGAAAATAGCATTATGGTTTCCATTGCCGATAATGGTCCGGGCATTGCGGATGATCTGAAAGAGCAGGTTTTTGAGATGTTTTACAGCGGCGCGCATCCAATTGCGGACAGCCGCCGCAGCCTGGGGCTGGGTTTATCTTTGTGTAAGTCAATTGTGATGGCCCATGGCGGCAGCATATGGGTGCAGGACAGTCCTGATCAGGGAGCCGATTTCATTTTTACTTTACCAGCAGAGGAGGTTACGCTGCATGAATAAATTACTGATTCTTGTTGTTGAGGATGACTTGCCGGTACGCAATCTGATGACAACAACCTTAAAAGCACATGACTATCGTTTTTTGACAGCGCAGAATGGGCAAACGGCCATTTTGGAGGCATCCAGTCATAATCCGGATCTGGTGCTGCTGGATTTAGGGCTTCCTGATATGGATGGGGTGGAAGTCATCAAAAAGATTCGCAGCTGGTCAAATATGCCAATTATTGTCATTAGTGCCAGAAGTGAGGATAATGATAAAATCGAGGCCTTGGATGCAGGCGCTGATGATTATTTGACTAAACCTTTTTCGGTTGAAGAGCTTTTAGCCAGAATCCGGGTTACCCAGCGCAGACTTGCCATGATGCAAAGCGGTCAACCTGCATCTGCAGTATTTACGAACGGCAATTTACGTATTGATTTTGCGGCGGGATGTGCCTATATTCATGAAGGAGAACTCCACTTAACACCGATTGAATACAAGCTGCTCTGTCTGCTTGCCCAAAACATTGGGAAGGTCCTGACACATACCTATATTACCCAACATATCTGGGGAACCAGCTGGGAAAATGATATTGCTTCCCTGCGGGTTTACATGGCGACATTGAGAAAGAAAATTGAAAAAGACGAAGCTGGCAAACAATATATCCAAACCCATATCGGGGTGGGATACAGAATGTTAAAGGTGGAATAAAGGAAAAGAGGCGTCCTTGTTGGATGCCTCTTTAAAATTGGTCTATTTGACTTGGTCATAGGTATATAAAGTGATGTCATTATCTTTTAGCCATTGTTTTGTTTCATCAGAACAGAGCATTTCCAATTCCAGCACTCTTGGTTTTAATAATGATGAGGTTTTCATAATATAAGCATCTAAGAAGCCTGGATGACATACTAACATATCATAAGCATCCTCGTGTGCTTCTTCAGCCATTTTCTTTAGGGAAACAAATGGATCATAATCTGGCATCCATGAGTCCATGTGCATATACATCGGCTGGCCATTAAAATCGACACTGCCTTGCATGTTCATGCCTAAATATTTCAGTCCATGTTTTTTGGCAACAAGTGCTAATCCTTTAAAGAAATTTTCGCTGGCAACGGCATGACCTTCAAAATATTCAGGATCCTTGCCTGTTATTTCTCTGAATTTAGCCAGCTGCGCTTCAATTTCCAAAACAACTTCATCCAATACAACAAAATCTTCTTTGGCACTGCGATATTCTTTAGAGCTCTTAAATTCACCATTTTCATTTGTAATGCTGGGAATTAATTTAGGATCTGTAATAGGCTTGCCCACACAAATATTGGTATGCTGGCCTAAACAAATATCAAAATCTTTAACTAAGTTATACCCTTCGATACTATGAGGCATATTGACCATAAATCCAATATTTTTAATCAAACCATCTTTGACAGATTTATAAATGCCATAATTGACGCCTTCGCTATACCCTAGGTCATCTGCTCTTACCATTAAATGTTTCATTTCATTCATCTCCTTATGATTTATTGTATCATGCGCTGAAGTAATTTTCTATCGCTGATTTCTTTATTTACGTGATTATTAGACTTTTCTTTTTTCGATTGCAGCGCAGGTAGTACTGGTTTGATTTGGGTACTTGCTTTCATAGCACATGTTCTTACTGCCAACAAATGCTATCCATGAATAAAATGATGAAATAAAAAAGGCCCACCATTTGTGAGCCTTCAGCTTAATCGTTAAAATGACATATTTAATTGATTTGGTATATTTAAATGATAATTATTTTCAAGATTATTCCGCAACGATAACAGAACCCTGATATTGTTCTTCAATGTATGATTTGATTTCATCTGATTTTAAAACTTCAACTAAAGCTTTAATTTTTTCATCATTTTCATGACCTTCCTGGCAAGCAACGATATTAACATATGGGTTGTCATCAGTTGGTTCTAAAATAACGGCATCTTTAACAGGGTTTAATCCTGCCTGGATAGCGTAGTTACCGTTAATGGCAACTAAATCACCTTCGCCCTGATTGTAAGCTGTTGTCAGCATTTCAGGTTTAACTTCTTTGAATTCAAGATTCAGTTTGTTTTCAGCGATATCCGCAATTGTAGCGCTGCTCTTTTCAACGCCATCTTTGATTTTTACCAAGCCAGCTGATTCTAAGATAGAGAGAATACGTCCGTTATCAGAAACAGAGTCAGAAATAACGATCGTTGCACCTTCTTTTAATTCAGAAACATCTTTGATGGATTTAGAGTAGAATCCGAATGGTTCCAGGTGGATGTTGCCGGCATTGGCAATTTTGTAACCATGTTCTTCTTTTTCGTTATTGAAGAAAATGATGTGCTGGAAGTAGTTGGCATCCTGTTCTCCGTTATCAACAGCTTTGTTCTGAATATAATAGTCATCAGAAGTAGTGATCTCTAAATTAATGTTGTATTTTTCTAATAAGATTGGTTTTGCCTGTTCCAGCACCTGACCATGAGGGTTGGCAGTACAGATGACTTTTAATGTCTCTGGGGCATCTTCATCCTGTCCTGCATTGTTTGAGCAAGCTGCCAGGCCTAATGCCAAGGCGCCGGCTAATAATAATTTTGTGAATTTTTTCATTGTTGTTTTTCTCCTTTTTATCGTTTATCGATTTTTCGTGTAATATAGTCGCCAATGCCTTGAATGAGAAAGACAATGACAACAATAATGACGGTTGCCGTATACATGACCTCAGGCACGTTTCTGGCAAAACCATATGTGTAGGCAATATAGCCTAATCCTCCTGCCCCGATTGCCCCGGCCATTGCCGTATAACCAATTAAGGAAATGCCCATGACGGTAATCGCTGAAACAAGTGCTGGTTTGGCTTCAGGCAGAAGTACTTTAAAGATTAAATCTTTGTTGCTGGCACCCATCGCTTTGCAGGCTTCAATGGTACCTTTATCTATCTCCGTCAGGGCAATCATGCACATTCGGGCATAGAATGGGGCTGAGCTGAAAATCAGCGCCGGCAGTGCCGCTTTGGCACCAAGAATACTGCCCACCAGCAGTTTGGTGAAAGGCAATAAAAGAATTAACAGGATAATAAATGGAATCGCACGTAATACATTAACAATCAGATCAAGCAGCCGATAAATCAGCCGATTCTGATAAAGTCCGCCTTCCTGTGTGACGTAAAGGATAATCCCTAAAACAAGGCCAATACATACAGAGACCAGCAAAGAGAAGAAAGTCATAAATAATGTATCCTGAATTGCCGTAAGCATCTGATTCCAGTCAACATTGTTTAAAAAACTAAGCATTTCTTAACACCTCCACTTTAACTCCCTGTTTTTCAAACTGACGAATCAGTTCAGGATAGTCATCAGCTTCTCCGCCCGTCACATTGGCTGTCAGAAAGCCGAATGAGCCGCCTGATGCATGAGATAAATTGGCATGGATAATACTGATATCTAAGGGACTTTTCTTCATCAGATTGGAAATGATCGGTTCTTTGGATATAGCGGCGCTGAAAGTGAGACGCAGGATCATGCCCTGTGGACATAGACTGAATAAATCCTTTAACATTTTCTCTTCGTCTTCATTGCTGGAAAGAACGAATTTCTTTGTCACCGGATGCGTCGGCTGTTCAAAAATATCCTGAACGGTTCCCACTTCAACAATTTCACCATCACTCATCACAGCGATACGATGACATATCTTCTGAACAACTTCCATCTGATGTGTAATCAGGACAATCGTGATATTCAGCTTGCGATTAATTTCTACTAATAAATCAAGAATGGCATCTGTTGTTGTGGGATCAAGTGCACTGGTTGCTTCATCACAGAGAAGAATTTTTGGATCATTGGCCAAAGCACGGGCGATGCCGACACGCTGTTTCTGGCCGCCGGAGAGTTCACTTGGATAGGCTTTTTCCCGGCCTTCAAGACCAACCAGTCTAATCAGATCGTGGACTTTCGCTTTTCTTTTTTCTTTAGGAACACCGGCAATTTCCAAAGGCAGCTCAATGTTTTTTTCTACAGTTCTTGACCAGAGCAGATTGAAGTGCTGGAAAATCATGCCGATTTTCATCCGCTTTTTACGCAGTTCGTTTCCTTCAAGTGCACTGATATTGACACCATCAATAATGACATGGCCGCTGGTTGGCTTTTCCAATGCATTTAACATTCGCACCAGGGTGCTTTTGCCTGCACCGCTGTAACCGATAATACCAAATATTTCCCCATCATTGATTGTCAGTGAGCATTCTTTGACTGCATGAATTTTTTCGGACTTGGAACTGAAAGTTTTTGTAACACCTTCAATTTGAATCATAAGACACCTCCCTGATAAATAAAAAACCCGTCCTTGTATAAGGACGAGTTACTCGTGTTACCACCTTACTTTGTCAGCCCCTCACGGAAACTGACCTCATCAAGTACGCCATTAGCTGGTGCATACTCTATCGCTGTAACGTGCGCTCACGTTGTCATCTAAAGGAGATACCATTCGATGACACAACTCCAGGACCATTTTCACGAAGTAATTATCTTTATCCCTTTTCACCAGACGGGACTCTCTTTGAAAGTTTTCCCTGTTACTTTTCCTTTCACTGTCTTTTTGTTTACAAGCCTTAGTCTACACGCTTTATGTCTAAAAGTCAAATGATTTTTTTATTTTTTTTAGAAATTTAGTACGGTTTGCAGACGATTTCATTCACTTTTGTTTTAAGGATGGAAGCTGCATAAGATGGGGTAATGACACAGACACTGTCCGCACCTTTGCCGCTGCCGCCAATGCAGACAACTGGTTTTGCATACTCAATGGCACCAGCATCAAGCGCCATTACGGCGATTTCTACACAAACCTTCACGCCACGGGAAATCATGCGCAATGTATCAGCCATGACTTCGATTGGAGAAATACCGCCGTAGGTTTTGCTCAAGCCACGTTCAGCTCCGCTTAAAACATGGGCAGCAGTGACAACAATCACACCGCTTTGGATTAATTCCTGACGCATTTCTTCACTCATGACATTTTCGCCAGGCGTCCGGGAGCCATAAGCCAGAGTAATCGTAACGACTTTTCCCGTGAATCCCTGTTGATCTGCCAGAGACTTCAGCTGTTTGGCCGTTGCCCCTGAAGAAGTTGCGACAACTAAGTCAGTATGCATAGCTTTTGCCTTATCAAGGGCTATCTGTAATGTTTCATCTGTATTTTCAGGTCCTATTTTATCAAAAAGTTTCATTTTATGTCCCTCCTTGCTTCTAGTATAGCAGATTTTTATGGAAAAAGATGCAGAAGCAAGTTATTTTTGTTAAAGAGTTGCCTTTCAGGAATGTATTGTTATCCTGCAGTAGCTATTTTATGCTGCGCTGTGTTTTATTAGAACTTTTTTGTTTGACACATAGAAGATGTTAATTTTATAATTAAATTACCAGATAGGGGAGATGAATATGGCAAAAAAAGGACTGACTCATGAAGATATTATGAATGCCGCTGTTGCTTTGGTAGAAGAGAAAGGCTATGATAATTTTTCTTTGCGCGAGCTGGCATCAAGGCTCGATGTAAAACCAGCTTCACTCTATAATCATGTGAAAGGCATTGAAGAAATCAATACTGAAGTAGCTTTAAGGGTTTCTGATAAACTGAATCAGGTCTTGACAAATGCCATTGCCGGCAAGCCTAAAGATGAAGCATTTATGGATGCAGTCAGGGCCTATCGTCAGTTTGCGCTGGAAAATCCAGGAATCTATCAGGCTCTGATCAAAATGCCGACATCCAGTGATGAACAGATTGTCAAAGTTGCTTTAGGCAGCTTTGCACCCTTAAGAAATCTGGTGAAAAGTTATCAGGCTGGACATGATGAAACGATTCATTTTGTGCGCGCTTTAAGATCAGTGATGCATGGATTTGTGGAATTATGCAATTCTGGCTTTATGCAGCGCGGGGGCATTTCCCGAGACATCAGCTATGAAATCGTCATGCAATGCTATCTCGATAAACTGAAAGAAATATCCGGACATCAGGATTAGGCAAATATAAAAAAATAAGGAACTCATCTCTATTTTGAATAATGATGAGTTCCTTTCTTTTCCGTTACTCTGACAATATCATTAGGGGTACAATTTAAAATATTGCATAATTTAGCCAGCGTCAATAAAGTGATATTCTGATTCTTTTTTAATCGGTCCAGTGTCTTATTGTCGATGCCTGATTGCAGAAGTGTGTATTGTGATATCTGTTTTGCTTTCATTGTTTCCCACAACGGTGAATAGTCAAACACAAGCATCGACCCCCTTTTTTATTATTATAGGGGCAAAAACGCAAAAACAATATTGTGATTATATCCACAATATGGTATACTATATGTAGCGCAAAAGAGTATAATATATAGTAATAGTAAGCCCATTATTTTAATGCGCAAAAGTAAAAAAGGCTGTAATCAGAGGAGTAATTACAGCCTTTTTTCTTTTGAATTTATGATAACTGATGATTGTTCAATACACTTTCAATAGCTTCCCTGCACTGTTCAACACTGTCTGGGTCGGTTATATAATAAACTAAGTGCCAGTCTGGCATATAGGCACCGCCATATTGATATTCATAGGTACCCGTTACCTTCATGTTTATAAAATCCCAGGAGGCCATATCGTCTAACTGCATGGCAATTAAATCAGTAATTTCGTCAGTGGAAAGATTTGTTTCGAACATCCCCTGAACAGCATTTAAAACATTGGAGTAGTTAGTGATAATAGAAGGAGAAATCATTTTTTTGATAATTCCCTCGAGCACCGCCTGCTGGTTTTCAACACGCATCTGATCACCTTGTTCATTATCACTGAACATATAATCATAAGCATGTCTTTCACGTGCATATTCCAATGCTAATTCGCCATCCATGTGAATGTTTCCAACAGGATAAAGATCTTTGGTATGGTAGCTGATGAATTCATATTTATTGTAAATATCAATACCGCCTAAAGCATCTACAATTGTAATTAAAGAGGAAAAGTTAACTCTGGCATAATAGTTGATTTCAATGCCCATAAAGTTTTCAATTGTCGATATAGAATTTTCTACGCCGGCAATGCCTGAATGTGTTAATTTATCATAGGCATTCATATTCGTCAGAAGTACCCAGGCATCTCTTGGAATACTGGTTAATAGAATCTCTTTTGTATTTGGGTTGACTGTTACCAGCATATTAACATCTGTTCTGGAAACGGTAGAAATAGGACCGGATGTATCAATACCGCTGATGTAAATAACAAAAGGCGTGTTGACAACATTGACTTCTTTTCGGACGTTGACTGCTTCTGAAGTGATTTCATAACGCCATATAATTCTGGTGTTGTCACTGAAAGCTGCATCTTCAACTTCCAGCATAGAGCGGTAAGCTTCATTAATCAATAAGGCATCAGCGCTGCCATCATACAAATCTTCAACCAATGTTTTATATTCATCAATAATGTTAAAGCGGATATCGTTGTTGATATCTTTAAGGGCATTCATGGCCTGATTTTGATTTTCTGTATCACTTTTACTGATTAATTCAACGTTTTTTTGCGAAAGATCAGAGATACTCTGATATTCTGATTCGTTGAGAACTAATAAGCTCATGGTATATGTTTTTTTATTGGCTCCGCTGATCGTATTTAAAGTGTCCTGACCTTTATTAATATAGAAAGAGCCAGCGATAAGGCAGATACTTAATATGCTGCATAAAATTCGTGTGATGATGGGCACTGTTTTATTTTTAAATCGTAACAGAATCGCTAAAAATAAAAAGAAAAGCAGATAGAAAGGTGCTAATAGAAGTAATTCATATTTGCTAGGCAGGGCATTTAAGCGGAGAATAAAAAAGGTGAATCCCAGAACCGCGCACAGATAGATGAACAAAGGCATATTTTTAAATTGAATCATTCTTTTTACTTTTTTTCTCATCGTGATTTCCAACCTTTCTGTATATGATAAAGAGGATTAACATCATGCAATCCTCTTTATTTTTATTGATGATCAAATCTTTTAATAATAATATCCGGTTGCGCCGGTATTGGCCTTCGTTAAGATGCTTCCCAGAATATTGACATTATTTCTTTGCAGCTGGTTAATACAGTTAGCGGCATCCTTACGGTTTGTATCTTTCGCTGAAACAACAAAGATGGTTCCGTCTACAGCGTTTCCTACAGGGATGGCATCAGAAATGGAGCCAATCGGTGCGCAGTCAACGATGATAAAATCATAGTTTTGTTTTAAAACATTCATATACTCTTTGAATACCCGTGAACCTAATAACTCAGATGGATTAGGAATATGTGTGCCTGCAGTTAAAACAGAGAGGTTTCCTAAAAATGTAGAATGTGCAATTTTCTGCATATAATCGGCATTAAATTTACGATTACGGCCATAGTCAATTAAAGCGTTGGTCAGTCCGTACTGATTAGATATTTTCAAATATTTATGTAACATGCTTTTTCTTAAGTCGCAGTCAATAAGCAGCACCCGCGAATACTTAGTCGCAAAAATGTACGCCAGATTGATAGAAGTCGATGATTTGCCTTCACCGGATTGTGTAGAGGTGATGGAAAGAGATTTGACTTCAGTGTCAATCGTAGAGAATTCTATATTTGTACGGATATGACGGAAAACTTCCGTATAATCAAACTGACTTTGTTTTTTTGGTTTGTCCAGAATGCTAAAGGTTTTTCGTTGTTTTTGTTTATTACGTGCCATGGCTTATCTCCTTCTCAATAATTTTTTGAAAAAAGATTTTTTTACTTCGATTGTCTCGACAGGTTCATTGTGAATGATGTGATCAGGGTTATCGTACATCAGGGTTTTTAATGTTTTCTCACTATAATCTTTACTTAATAAATCGTAAACTTCCTGCATACAAGGGGTTCTGCGGCCTTCAGCGCGATGCGTATCAGTCGCAATGACATGTGCAAGGCCTTCATCAATCAGCTTATAGGCATTTTTCTTAACCGTTTTTCCATGAATGCCTAATAGGCTGGAGGCATTGACCTGAATAACATAACCGCTGTTGATAAATTCTTCAATTCGATCTAAATCAATATCATCTTTAAAATAGCGCTCGGCATGAGCAATAATGGGTGTATATCCTTTGACTTCTATTTCATAAAGATAGTCTTCAACTTCATCTTCGCTGCCTAACTCTTTACGAACATCAAATTCAGCTAATAAATAGGATGTGTTTTCAAAAGGAATTACTAAATCCTGATGAATCGCTGTAATGCAGTCATGATTAAGAAATAATTCACACCCCTGATATACTTGGATATCTAAATGGCTTGCCATCAACTTAAGTTCCTGGATGCGCCGACAAATAGCTCTTAAATCATCAGCTGTATGGGTCCCAGGCACCACATGGGGCGTAGCCACAATTGCCGTAATGTGGTTTTTTTTCGCGGCTTTTAAGGCTTTCGCTGCTTCCTCAATCGTGGGAATGCCATCATCAACGCCCCAGGCATAATGACCATGAATATCTATAAATTCCATAGGCTAGTCCTCAAAATCTGGAATGACGCCTAAAGATGGAATACCCAGATATTTTTCAGCTTCATCTTTATTGTGGATATGCGTATCTGACATAAATCTGATAAAGAGCATACCGACGCTTAGCATAATACCTAAAAATGCACCAATGACCAGATTTTTCTTCAGACTAGGAGAAACAGGTGCTTCCGCAATCTCTGCATCATCGGCGATGATAATGTTTTTAACGTCTAGTTTTTCAGATACTTCAGCTGTAAATACTTCGACCATATTGTCCACTATATCCTTGCTTAATTTAGGATCAATGGTATTGGCGGTAATAGCAATGACCTGGGTATCTGTTGTATTTGTAACAGAGACGCTTCCCTTCACTTCCTTAACATCCAGGTTGAGCTTGGTAGCTACCTGTTTTTGAATATTGCTTCCTTTTAATAATTCAATGTAGTTATTGACCATGGCCTTATTGGCATTGATCTGTGTATAATCATATCCGCTTTCTACTGTTTCTGGCTTTAATAACAGCCTGGCGGTTGATTCATATTTTTCCGGTATCAGAAATGTAGTGATCAGGCCGGCAATCGCAGTACAGACAATGACAGAAAGCAAAATGATTTTATATTTTGTTTTCAAATACTGAAACAGTTCAGCAAGATTTATTTCAATTTCATCATTGTTGATATCATTTTCATTCATTTTTCTAAACGGCTCCTTTCCAAATTAATAAATAGTTTTTCTAATGTATTATCCTTCAATATGTAGAAAAAATCAAGAAATATCAAATAGTTAAATGTGTGAAAATATGTAATTTTTGTCGAAAATTATTTATCTTTTTAGGCGATATACAGAAAAAATGGTTATTTATGACAGGAACTTTGAAAATATGTCAAAAAAAATTATTTTAGATTGACTTTATGTAACTATTCAGGGGTAAAATTTCAATTGCTTCGCTTTTCTGATAGCCACTTTTTGTTTTCCACATAAAACGGTGGATAAAATTTAAAATTATATTGATTTTATCAATAT